>JAABUO010000449.1_pt1 | contig 82719 bp, 70 predicted proteins | sample 5559291 | NCBI WGS metagenome assembly JAABUO01 (sample SAMN10711878, study PRJNA513372) | rock metagenome | isolation source: Antarctica rocks | place: Antarctica: Victoria Land, Finger Mt sud
TCGCGCTCCATCATTCCCGTCAGCATGTCCGGCTCCGTGATACCGCTCACGCAGTGATTCGAACAAAGACCGATTCGGGATCCGTCAGAAACGCATGTCAGGGATTCCGTCCACACGCCCTAGTCTCGTCCGTGCACCTGGCACAACTGCTCCACCTTGGCCAGCGGTGCCGCCTCGCGCAACAACGGAACAAAATCCGGATGCTCCAGCGCCTGCAACACGACGCGGAGCCGATCCGCACACTCGGGATGACCCGGCCCGGTGTCATGGCCGAGGCAGTCGTCATGGGTGAACACAGCCACCCGCATCACGGAATACCGGTCTCCGCGATGCCCACGTCCCGCACGGGGTCGGCACGACGTCGGATCACGAAGCTCAGCACGCCTGCCTCGTCGCTGCACGACACCAGGTCGTGCCCGGTCTCGCGACAGTAGGCCCGCATGTCCGCCGCGGCAGCGCGATCCGTGGCCAGGATGCGCAGCCGCTCCCCTGCAGCCATGCCGCGCAGCACCTTGTTGGCCCGCAGGACAGGAAGCGGGCAGGCCAGACCTTTCACATCAAGCAACGTTTCCGCCATCCCTCCATCCTCGCGCCCTTCGCGCGCCAAGAGCAAGCCTTGCCCTTGCGGCATGCGCAGGCGTCACGCAAAGACGCCCTGCCCGGAGTCGCATGGCCGCAACGCGGTCACGCGGCGGCAGCCCGCAACGGCTGACACCATGGTGGTTCCGGGAACGTGCCGGCCATAAATTCAGGGCTCCGCCCTGAATTGGCCGCGCGCGACATCCCCGGACCCACACTCAACTCGTGTCGACAGCGGCCGGATATAACCGGTGAGGCAAGCATAGGGCAGAGGCCCTGCCTTGGCCTCCACTCAGGCAAGCCTTGAGAGGCCTTTTACTCAAGAGAAGGGTTTCCAAAGCCCCAGGCCTCTGGCGGGTCTGGGCAGAGCCCGGTCTTGCTTGCTGACTGCGCAACGTCCAGCACCGCTGATGTCAGGGCCGCTGCATAGACTGGAGCGCCGGAGACTCCGAACCAACGGAAGGCTCGATCCATGGCGGAGCCTGCCGACGGTTCCCTGGCCCACTGGAAGGGAAAGGGAAGCCTTCGCCTCCCTGGCGGGATGCGGACCGCGACACCGTTGGCGTTCCTTCCTCCCCGAGCCGATCATCCTTGAGCCGATCACCGGCCGGTTGCACAATGAACCATGGACACTCGACGCATCGGCGTGGATTTCGGCGGAACCAAGATCGAGATCGCGGCTCTCGACGACGAGGGCGCGATCCTGTTCCGCCACCGCGTCCCCAACCCGGGCAGCTACGACGCCGCGATCCGCGCCGTGCAGGAGCTGGTCGTCGGCGTGGACGCGCGGCTCGGCCAGCAGGCCACGATCGGCGTCGGCATCCCGGGCTCGATCAGTCCCGCAACCGGGCTGGTGAAGAACGCGAACTCCACCTGGCTGAACGGCAGAACCTTCGACCGCGACCTCGTGGCCGCGGTCGGGCGTGCGGTGCGGGTGGAGAACGACGCCAACTGCTTCGCCCTGTCCGAGGCGGTGGACGGCGCGGCGGAGGGGCTGCACGTCGTGTTCGGCGTGATCATCGGCACCGGATGCGGCGGCGGCATCGTCGTGGATGGCCGCGTGCTGACCGGAGCCAACAGCATCTGCGGCGAGTGGGGCCACAACCCGCTGCCCTGGCCGCGGGTAGAGGAGTTCCCGATGCCCACCTGCTTCTGCGGCAACGTGGGATGCATGGAACGCTTCGTCGCCGGCCCGTCGCTCGCCGAGGATTGCGACGGCCCGGGCCACTACGACGCAAGCTCGATCCCGGAGCGCGCCCGCGGTGGCGAGCAGGTCGCCGTCGCGGCCCTCGCCCGCCACGCCGACCGCCTCGCCCGCGGCCTGGCGCAGATCGTCAACCTCCTGGACCCGGATGCCATCGTGCTGGGCGGCGGGCTGTCCAACATGGACCATCTCTACCGGGACCTGCCCCGACTGCTGTCGCGCAACGTCATCACCGACCAGGTCCGGACCAGGGTCCTGCGCAACCGGCATGGCGACAGTTCCGGGGTGCGCGGCGCAGCCTGGCTCTGGTCAAAGGAATCACGGATCGCCTGAACCGACAGGCCTCCGCGCCGTTTGTCACACGGCCGGCCAAGCCCCGTCATACTCTGGCCATGGTTGCCCGGCAGTGTCGCGTCATCAAACGCTGGCAACGGAACGTGGTCATGGACGTGCTGCTCTCGGTCAGGAAGACCTGCTGCTGCTGCGGTGCCCAGAGCACCCAGCCGATCTATGCCGAGGCAGCTTCCTTCAGCGAAGCCAATGCCCCGCTCGACGGTTCAGCCGTGGCCGGCCGGCTGAACCGGGGCATGCAGATCTGCCCGGATTGCGGGTATGCCGCCCCGAGCCTGGACGTCGCCTTTCCCGGACTGACTGCGGGCAAGATCCACGCCGCCCTGGCGAGCGCGCCCTACCGGCACGCCCTGCAGCAACGCAGCGCCACCGACGTGCGACAGGACTCCGCCACGCGCTGGCTCGCCTACGCCACCGCTTTCGAGAAGGCGCTTCGCCCGGAGCAGGCCGGCTTCGCCTGGGTCAACGCGGCCGCCGAGCTGGAGCAGCCCCGCCTTTATCGCCTGGGATCGACGGAGAAGGGCTGCCAGCCCGATCCGGAGCAGGCCCACGCCGCGCGCCGCAAGGCGATCGGCCACCTCACCCAGGTGTTCGAGGCGGAGTTCGGCCCCGCCAGCGGCGCAGCCACGCTTCCTGCCCTGCGCCGTGCCCTGCGTCGCTGGTGGCTGGGAGAAAGAGCCGTCCGACAGGTGCGCTGGTCGGCAGCCGGCCACATCGTGGCCGATACCTCGTCGGACATGCGGTTCGAGCTCGCCTGCACCCTGACCGATCTGCTGCGCCGGACCGGCGAGTTCGTGGCGGCGCGGACCGTCGCCCTGCGCGCTCTCCACACCGGCCAGGCGCCTGACCACTTGGCGGCGACCCTGTCCTTCCAGCTCCGGCTCTGCCACGAGACAGCCACCGGCCTCTATCGCCATCGTGACTTGGTGGACACCGTCGTGGCGTTTCCGGCGCCGACAAACCCTGAACACGCCGTCGGCAATATGGTGGCCGACTACCAGAATGGCCTTGCCGCCGTCGCGTAGGCCACGACCTGCCCGGGCGTTTCACAGCCACGGCTCCGTGCCGGTCGACTCCACCGTCAGCAGTGTGGCGGCGGAGCCGGCTCAAACGTCTTCAAGGCGCCTGTCATGACGAATTCTCCGAAATTCATGCGCAGATCGTCAGCCACCCCGTCCTCGAAATAGCGCATGCCGATCTCGTAGTCGGGCGTCTGTCCTCCGCCGGGCTTGTCACGGTCGAAGAACGAGATGTGCACGCGTCCCGACGGCAACGCCGCCAGCCTGGGCCAAGCGACGTCGGTCTTCGCACCCCAGTCCAGAACCGTGACGAAGGTGTCCTGCGCGCCGTCCGTTCCCGTGCCGTCGAACAGGGGCAGGCTCAGGAACTTCTTGCCCGCCGCCGCGGCGGCCAGGATCGCCGCGGTGTGCGCCATCGGGAACAGCGTGCCCACGGGCAGCTTCATAGTCCTGGCAGCCGGCACGGCATAGCTGACCGAGCCGGCACCTCCTGCCTGCTCCAGGCTCGCGGACCCGTCGAGCTTCTGCGTGACGGCGGTGTCCGTCGTCTGCTTCATGTGGAACTCCATACGCAGCCCATCCTTCGCCTCGAAGGTGGCGTAGTCGGAAATCATCTGAATATCCTGGCCGTCGCGGTTCGTGAGCGTGATCTGCAGGCGCTGGTTGGTGGCCCACCCCGTGCACGCGTCATCGATGTCGTAGGTCATGGTGCCGTGCGCGCCGACGATGTTGCTCCCTTCGGACGCCGTCGGTTGGTCGCTGTCGTAGGTCAGGCCGTAGACTGCGTGGTGCGCCGCCAGGGGAACTGCAGCCAACGCCCCTGACGAGCAGGACGCCAGCAGGACGAGAACGGAGGCGGAAACGCGCATTCAGTTGATCTCCAACAGGTCCTGTCCCACATAGGCGCGCTGGTCGGACCGCGCCAGCACCCGCCATGGCCGCCATGAACCGCCACAACCCAGGGCCGCATCCGGATGCAACCAGGACCGACGATGAGCCAGTTCGAGGCCAGCCCGCTCCCCCTGTCCCTGTCGGCAAGCCGGCTCTGGACGATGATGCGGCGCGAGGCCGAGACCGCAGTCAGGCGCGACCCGCCGATGGCCCGCACCATCGACCGCTCGGTGCTTCGTCACGAGTCCCTGGCCGACGCCCTGGGGCACAGGCTGGCGCAGAAGCTTGGCGACGGCGACGTCTCGCATGAGGAATTCATCGTCCTCAACGGGGAGGCGTTCGCCGCCGACCCCGAGATCCTCGCGGCCGTGGTCGCAGACCTCACGGCGATCCTCGACCGCGACCCGGCGTGCCCCGACCACATCACGCCGTTCCTGTTCTTCAAGGGCTTCCAGGCGCTGCAGGCCTGCCGGATCAGCGGCTGGCTCTGGCGGCAGCGCCGCGTGCACCTCGCGCACCTGCTGCAAAGCCGGATCTCGGAGGTGTTCGGCGTCGACATCCACCCGGCAGCCCGGCTGGGACGCGGCATCCTGCTTGACCATGCGACCGGCGTGGTGATCGGCGAGACGGCAGTGGTGGAGGACGACGTCTCGATGCTGCAGGAGGTGACGCTCGGCGGCACCGGCAAGGAATGCGGCGACCGGCACCCCAAGATCCGCCGCGGCGTGCTGATCGGGGCGGGTGCGAAGATACTCGGCAACATCGAGGTCGGCGAAGGCGCCAAGGTCGGCGCAGGAAGCATTGTCCTGGCCGATGTCGCTCCCTACACCACCGTGGTGGGCGTGCCCGCCCGCCCGGTCGGGGTAGCCAGGCAGGGACTGATGCCCGGCCTGACCATGGATCAGAGCCTGCCGGCCGTCGATTTCTCGATCTAGGCTCCGGCCATGCCGGTGTCGGCAGCCGGTCCCGGCACGGCACGATCATGGCCGGCTTTGCGGAAGTTGCCCACAAAGCCGGCCCGAAACGCTAGCCCCCTTCGGCCTTCTTCTTCAGGTTGTCGAGGCCGACCTTGTAGACCCCGGCAACGCCCTTCTTCGCGGAGGCATCGTCCATCCCCGCGGCCGGGCTCGCGCCCGTGTCGGCACGCTCGAAGTTGCCGGTCCAGGTCACCTTGCTGCCGCTGCCGCTGCCGGGCATCACGGTGATCACGGAGCGGTAGCTGCTGACCGGGAGGGTCTTCTTGTTGGCAGGATCATTGGTGATCTTGTAGGTATAACTGTACTTGGCAGGATCGTAGCTGACCAGCTGCTCGATCAGCTTCGGCCCGCCGAGATCCAGCGTGCGCACCGAGCCGACGGTGTTGCCCTCGGTCGCCGTCGAGGACTTCACCGGCGGCACCCAGGTGAGATCGCCGAAGTTCTCGATGATTCCCCACACCTTGGCGGGCGGAGCGGCGATGTCCACGCTTTGCGCCTCATGCAGCTGTTCCGCAGCCCGCACTGCGGACAGGCCGGTTGCTGCGAGTGCGGCAAGCGCCACACCCATCATTGCTCGTCTCTTCACTTGGATCTCCCCGGCTGCTTATCAGCCGCGCAGAGGCTAGAAGGACCCGCAACGGCCAGCAAGCCGCCTACAGTGCCGGGATGAACCCGGTCCGGCCCGATGGGCAGAAGCATGACCGCCTAGTCGGCCGCCGCGGCGAAACCAGGGACAAGCCGGTTGCGAACCGCCTCGCCGAAGCTCGCGAAGATCCGCCGCGACACAGGATCGGTGTCGAGGTCACACTCGGGATGCCACTGCACCCCGGCGGCGAACGTGTGGCCGCGCACCCGCACGGCTTCGATGGTGCCATCCGGAGCGCTCGCCTCGACAGCCAGCCGATCCGCCAAACGATCGACGCCCTGGTCGTGCAACGAGTTCACCGCGATCTGCCCGCATCCCGCCAAGCCATGCAGCCAGCCCCCCGCAACCAGGGACACGGCATGCGCCTTGGCGTGCCTCATGCGCGCACCGGGCTGCTTCGGGGTCGAATGGTCGAGGCGTCCCGGCAGATCCTGCAGACGCTGATGCAGGCTGCCGCCCAGGGCGACGTTGAGCTCCTGGAACCCGCGGCATATCGCCAGCAGGGGAATGCCGCGCGCCACGGCCTCGCGGATCAGCGGCAGGGTCACTTGGTCGCGGCTGGCATCTTCCGCCGTTCCCTGGACGTGCGCAGGACCGCCATACAGGCCTGGCGCCACGTTGGACCGGCTGCCAGTGAGGATGATGCCGTCAAGCCTGTCGAGCAGCGTCGCGATATCGGCTGCGGCACCATTGGCCGGAACCAGCACCGGAACGCCCCCGACGACACCATCGACGGCACGGATGTACGTGTCGGATGCCGCATGGTTCGCAACGCCATACGGACCGAAATGCTTGGAGCAGCAGGACACGCCAACGAGTGGTTTCATCATGCTCCTAACGTCGACGTTCCCGTCGCACCGGGCCGCCTTCCGCATCCGAGATCTTGCATGCCGAATAGTCAAGAAAGCGTAACGTCGGATCGCGGATCAGCTTGCACAGGTCCGGCGGCACGGTAGCGGGACAAAAAGCAAGGCTGGGCTCTGCCCGGACCCGCCAGAGCCCCCCTCCTTCAAGCATGGGACCTCTGGAAACCCCTCCCTCAAGCAGGTGGACTCCAGAGGCTCGGCCTTTGGCGGAGTTCGAGGCGGAGCCTCAACCTTGCCTGCTTCCTACGGCTGGCGCACCGCTTCCACGCAGCCCAGGGCAGATTAATCCACTGCTTGACCCGTCACGTCTCGCCCGCGAGGCGGCTGCACCTCGCGGGATCGGGATGTCAGCGGGACGGCGCCGCGCCGGGGTCGCCGAAGAAGTTCGCGTCCATGTAGCTGAACAGCGACTGGTCGAAGGTGCCGCCGAACTGCTGGTCGAACAGGGTCACCGTCGTCGTCCTGCCCTGGGCATCCAGCACAACCCAGGAGTGCAGGGCCAGGGGCGGCGTCGAGAACACCAGCGTCAGGCTGCCCTCCTGCGGCGTGGCACTGCGCACCACCGTCACCTGGATCTGCCCAGCCTGGCGCTGGAAGCCCGTCACCGTCACGTTTCCGGCGAACCTGATGTCCGCATCGAGCAGCAGGCCGAGCGGCGACCGGTCCTCGGGAATGTTGCTGGTCTGGTCGAGCTGCGCGTCGTGGAACACCACCACCCCGTTCCCGGCCACCAGCAGCAGCGGACTCGGGGGATCGTACTGGAACCGCATCCGGCCAGGACGCTGCAGCCAGGCGGTGCCGTTGGACACCCGCCCGTCGGACGCCGTCTGCAGGAACCGCGCCTTCATGGTGCGGACGCCGTTCATGTACTGCTGGATGCGGACGAGGTCGGCCCTGTCCTGCGCCGCGAGAGCCGCCGGCTGGACCTGCGCCAGCGCTCCGGGAGCCCCGGCCAGCCACAGAACGGGAAGCGTCAGAAGCGTGCGGCGTTGCATGATCCCGATGTGACACCGCGACGCGGCGTTTGAAAGGTCATTCGCCAATCCACGGGACCCGACCCGTCACCCCCAGTCCCGCAGTGCGCTGCGTCGCGCCAGGGCGCACACCGTGCCGAGCCAGGCGAGCTGCGGCGGCACCACGAGCATCGCCCACCACAGCCGTTCCCCGGACGGTGCCGCGACGAACCCCATGCAGCTCAGCCCGCCCCAGACCACGAATCCCCAATAGACCAGCGTGACACTGGCCGCGCCCATGCCGCAGCGGTTGGCCACCTGGTAGAGATGGCCGCGATGCGCCTCGGTGATGCGCCTGCCCTCCAGAAGCCGCCGCGCCAGGGTGAACGCCACGTCGAACAGCACCCCCGCGAGCAGCATCGGCATCAGCAGCAGCGATAGCTCCACCGCCGCGAACCGCCCCGCCGCGACGCCGAGCACCGCAAGGGTGAAGCCGCAGAACTGGCTGCCGACATCGCTCATGAAGATCCTGGCCCTCGGGTAGTTGAACGGCAGGAACCCTAGCACGCCGGCCGCGAGGATGGCGGCCGCGAAATACACGAACCAGTCCCCCTGCCCCGCCGCGATCCCGGCCAGGAACAGGCACGCGATCGCCACCGAGCCCGCCGCCAGCCCGTTCAGCCCGTCGATGAAGTTCACCGCGTTGGTCAGCGCCAGGATCCAGGCCACGGTCGCGGGAACGCCCAGCCAGCCGATCTCCACCGCCCCGATCCACGGCACCCTGAGCGCGTGCGGCGCCAGCCCGCTCCCCACGGCCACCAGGGCCGCGATCGCCTGCGCGCCCAGCTTCACCGAAAACGGCCAGTCGCGCACGTCATCGAGGTACGACACCACGGCGATGCCGACCGACGCGCCGATCACGCCACGGAAATACGGGTCCGCGATCCGAGAGAAATCGGCGAACACGTACAGGGCCACGATGCCGACCAGGAACGCCGCGACCACCCCAACGCCGCCGCCCTTCGGCGTGGGGCGCGTGTGCGACGAGCGCGCCACCGGCTGATCCATCACGCCGACACGGATCATCGCCGCGACGATCGCCGCCGACAATCCCGCCAGCGACGCACAGAACAGCAGGTGCCTCACGACAGCCTCGGGCGCCACTTGCAGGAACTCCGCTCACCGACTCCAGGTCGATCGCCCCGCCAGCGAGGACGGCACCCGGCATGTGCCGTCGTCAGCCCGCGGCGATCAAGGCGGAGAGCACGACAGGGACGGTGGACGCATCCCGCCGCAATGGAATCAGTCCCAGCACCAGGGTGCGGGTCAGTCGTCCTGGTCCGCCTGCGGACACTGCGCCAGGCACGAGACACAGGGAAGCAAGGTTGAGGCTCTGCCTCGAACTTCGCCAAAGGCAGGCCTCTGGAATCCATCTGCTTGGAGCATGATCGTCTCAGGTCGACATCTGGCCTGGCGGGTCCGGGCGGAGCCCGGCCTTGCCTGTTGCCGCGTCCCGTGCTGCCCGGGTCCATGCCCGCTGACCCGCTCCCGTTGCGCCGTGCACCGGGTCCTGGTTAGGGTGCACCGTCATGCGCGCCAGAAAGCCACGCCGCCCCGGTCCCGGTGCCCGGAGCGAGCCGCACGTCTGGCGCACGCGCTGGCTGGCCATTCTGACGCTGGCCATCGCGACAGGCTCCGCGCCGGCCCTCGCTCACGCGACCGGGCCTACAGGAACACCGCAGCTCGCGCCGGGCACCCAGGATCTCGGCGACCGTGCGCCCCTGGCCGGCGACGCCGGCACGCCGGCCGGCGCAGCCCCGCCCCCCGGCCCCGCTCCCGTCGAGACAAACGCTGCGGCGCCCTCGGTCCGGTCGCGTCACCCCGCCGCAGCGCCGGGTGCCTCGCCGAACCGGTCGGGCGGCGGGACTGCCCCACTCGCCCCGCGGCCCAGCACTCCGGCCTGGGACGTCGAACAGGCGGCACAATGCGCGGCTGCGATCCACGATGCCGAAACTCGCCATGCCCTGCCGCCCGGCCTGCTCGGCGCCATCGCCAAGACCGAGAGCGGCCGTCCCGTCGCCTTGCTCGGCGATGTCCGCGCCTGGCCCTGGACCATCGACGCCGACGGCCAAGGGTTGTTCTTCGAGAGCAAGGCCGCCGCCGTCGCCTGGGCGAGACAGGGCCTCGCCCGCGGGGTCAGGTTCATGGACATCGGCTGCATGCAGGTGAACCTGCAGATGCACCCCGAGGCGTTCCCCTCGATCGAGGACGCGTTCGACCCCGCCTCGAACGCCGAGTATGCCGCGCGCTACCTGCGGCAGCTCCAGGCGGAGGCGGGCGGCAACTGGAACGTCGCGGTGGGCCTGTACCACTCGCACACGCCCGACCTCGCCGCCGCCTACCGCGAGCGGGTGGCGCAGGTTGGGGCCGGCATCGTGACCGGCATCGGCGGTCCGGAGCCGCTCTACATGCGCGCCATCCGGCAGGGCACGCTGCACCTGGCGCTGGCCGGCGGCGGCATGCTGGTGATCAACCTCAACCGGCAGCCCCACGCCCCGCGGCGGCGCGGCCAGTCACCTTGCCAAGTGGCCTCGATGCTCCGGCCCCTCCTTGCCTCGCCGCCAAGGGTCAAGGGCTGCCGAACCTAGCCGCGACCCGCAAGCCTGCCGGGTGCTATTCGACCCGTGCGAACTCGCGTGTGTTCGCGGCCACGGGCACCTGGACCGGGGACGAAGCCTCTTCCCATGCCGCCCCGCCCGGGAAATGGTCGGCGGCCTCGACCAGGATCGCGGCTTCCGGAGTGGTGCAGCGGACCGTCCAGGCGCCGCCGGAACGCCGGGCCGACCAATGTGCGCCGAAGCGCACGACCTCGGCCACCACGCGGCGCTGGATGCCGCCGTGCCGGATCGTTGCCGTCATCGATCCCGGTGCCGTGCCCGAGAGATGGGTGATGTCCATGCCCCTGCCTTCCTTGCGGGGCGACCTGCCCCTGGACGACAGGGTGACGCGCGCGACTTGCCGGAGTGTTAACGGCCACTCGCCCTGTTTGCCGAGTCCCGGCCGGAGGCAACACTCCTGCCTAGCTCTGCGCAGCCCGCGACGGTATCGTTGCGCGCTCAGGCACAGCACCGTGCCGCAAAGACCGCCAAGGATGCGACATGCCCGATTCCCTCGCCCCAAAGGACGTCGAGAGCCGCTCCCTCCTGGGCCGCGTCACCACCGCCTTCGTCTACCTGTTCGAGCGGCTGCTCCCCGACCCGTTCGTGTTCGCAATCCTGCTGAGCCTGGTCACCGCAGCCCTCGCCCTCGCCTTCGCCCCGCACAACACGGTGCCCGACGTGCTCAACGCCTGGTACGGCGGCATCTTCCAGATCTTCGCCTTCGCCTTCCAGATGGTCATGATCCTGGTCACCGGCTACGCGCTCAGCTCGTCGCGCCCGGTGGCAGCCCTGCTGGCCGCCCTCGCCTCCCTGCCCCGCTCGCCCGCCGCCGCCGTGGGCCTCGCCGCCCTGGTCGGCCTGTCGGCGAACCTGCTCAACTGGGGCTTCGGCCTGATCGTCTCCGCGCTGTTCGCCCGCGAGCTGGCGAAACGCCAGCGCCTCGACTTCGCCTGGCTGATGGCCGCCGCCTACACCGGCTTCCTGATGTTCCCCGCCGGCCTGTCCAGCTCCATCGCGCTCGCCGAGGCCACCCCCGGCTCCGCGCTCAACATCACCCAGAAGCTCACCGGCGAGGTCGTGCCGCTCTCCGCCACGCTGTTCTCCGCCTTCAACGTCGTGCCCGTGCTCGTCCTGCTCGTCGCCATGCCGCTGATCTACATGCGCATGCAGCCGGCCGAGCGCGACATCGTCCCCGCCGATTCCGCCCGCCTCGCCGCCGAGGACGCCCCCCGCCCGGAGCCAGAGCGCGTCCCCGGCCTCGCCGGCCTGCTCGACCGCGCCTGGGTGCTCAACCTCTCGATCGTGGCCGCCGTCGCGCTCTACGTCGGCCTGCAACTCGCGCGCGGCACCTTCCACCTCGACATCAACTCGCTGATCCTGATCTTCCTCGCCCTCGGCCTGCTGCTGCACTGGCGCCCAGTCGCCTATGCCGGCGCCATCCAGGCCGCGGCACGGGTCACCGGCTCGCTCCTCCTCCAGTATCCGCTCTACGGCGGCATCATGGGGATCATGACCACCACCGGCCTCGCCGGCGTCATCGCCGAGGTGTTCATCCGCGTCTCGACCACCCACACCCTGCCGTTCTGGGGCTTCGTCTCCTCGATCATCATCAGCCTATTCGTGCCGAGCGGCGGCGGCCACTGGGCGGTGCAGGGCCCGTTCATCGTGCCTGCCGCCGTGGCGCTGCACGTGAGCCAGGCCGCTGCCGCCCAGGGTGTCGGCTACGGCGAGGCGGTCGCCAACATGATCCAGCCGTTCTGGGCCCTGCCGCTGCTGGCGATCGCCGGCATCGGCATGCGCCGCGTCATGGGTTTCACGGTCATCAGCTTCTTCGTGTCGAGCGTGGTGTTCGGAGCCTCGTTGCTGCTCCTCGTGCCGTAACCAGACCACCAAGACAGCAAGCAAGGCCGGGCTCTCCCTTCGCTGCCATCCCAGCAACCCAAGAGGGTTCTCGGAACCTTTGGCAGCTACGCCCAAACCCGCCAAAGGCCGAAGCCTTCGGAAACCATCTCCTTAAACAGGTGGATACCAAAGGCTTGCCTTTGGCGGAGTTTGAGGCAGAGCCTCAACCTTCCTTGCTTTCCAGCGCCGCCCCTAGATCTCCGCCTCGTCGAACACCCGCCGCACGTCGCCCCCCCAGGCGCCGTGGTACCGCGCCAGCCAGTGCTCCGCCTGCGTCGGCCCTCCCGCCACGATCGCGTGCAGCGGCGCCAGCAGCGCCTCCTCGCCCAGGCCCCTTGCCCGCAGCCCGCCTGCCGCGATCGCCACCACGTCGCGCGCCACGTCGCGCAGCGTCCCCGCGCCCCACGCAGCGCCAAGCCCCTGTCGCGGCACATGCTCGCGCAGCGCGGCGAAATCCCGCCAGGGATGACGCCCGACCAGAGACACGGCCGCGGACAGCGCCGCGTCGTCGTAGAGCAACCCGACCCACAGCGCGGACTGCGCCAGCATCATCTCCGGCGTGCCGGCATCCGCGCCGCGCATCTCCAGGAACCGCTTGAGCCTGACCTCGGTGAACGCGGTGGTCATGTGGTCCGCGAAGTCGCCCACGGTCGCGGCCCCTTCCACCTCGCCCGACAGCCGCCCCGCCATGAAGTCGCGGAACGATCGCCCCGCCAGATCGACGTAGGCGCCCTGCCGCATGACGAAATACATCGGCACGTCCAGCAGCCACTCGACGTAGCGCTCGAATCCGAACCCCTCCTCGAACACCGCCGCCGGAATGCCGGTCCTTTCGGCATCGGTATCGAGCCACACATTGGCGCGCGCGGAGAGGAACCCGTTCGGCCGCCCCTCGGTGAACGGCGAGTTGGCGAACAGCGCGGTCGCCACCGGCTGCAGCAGCAGGCCGACGCGCAGCTTGCGCACCATGTCGGCCTCGCCGCCGTAGTCCAGGTTCACCTGCACGGTGCAGGTGCGCAGCATCATGTCGAGCCCGCGCGTGCCGGTGCGCTGCATGTAGCGCCGCATGATCGCGTAGCGGCTCTTGGGCATCCACGGCATCGCCTCGCGTGCGCCGGTCGGATGGAACCCGAGTGGCGCGAACCCCAGCCCCAGCGGCCGGGCGATCGCACGCACGTCCTCGAAATGCGCGCCCAGCTCCGCCCGCGTCTCGTGCAGCGTGGCCAGCGGCGCCCCGGACAGCTCGAGCTGTCCCGCGGGCTCGAGCGACACGCTGGCGCCGCCCCGGCCCAGCCCGATCACCGCGCCGGCATCGCTGATCGGCGCCCAGCCCCTTGCCGCGATCCCGTCCAGCATCGCCCGAATGCCATCGGGCGCATACCCCGGAGGCCTGTATGCCGCCCCGGACCCGGCCCCGCCTGGCCCCTCGCCCTGGGCCGGACGGCGGAAGCCGAACTTCTCGTGCTCGGTGCCGATCCGCCACGCCTCGCGAGACTTGCAGCCGGCCGCGATGTGCTCGGCAAGCTGACGGGCCGAGCGGATCGGCGTGGCGTCGGCCTCTCCGGGGTTGGACATGACACTCCAGTCGACAGGCCCGGCGGGCAGTGTCAGCGTGGGTCGCGCGCCTGCAGCAGCGCCAGCCCGACGATGGCGGCCGTCTCGGCCCGCAGGATGCGGGGCCCAAGCGTCGCGGGCAGAACAAAGGGGTGCGCACGCAGCGCGTCAAGCTCCGCCCCGGTGAAGCCGCCCTCTGGCCCGACCAGCAGCGCGGTCCGCACCGGGTCGCAGGCCGGCCGCACCGGCTCCGACCCCGCCCGCTCGATGGCAGCCACCAGCACGTCGCCGTCCGGCCAATTCCCCAGCAGGTCGGCCAGGCGCCGGACCGGATGCAGCACCGGCACGCTCAGCCGCTCGCTCTGCTCCGCCGCCTCGCGCGCGATCAGCGTCAGCCGCCCGGCATTGATCCGCGCGCTGTTGGTGCGCTCCGTGAACACCGGGTGCAGTGCGGACACCCCGAGTTCCGTCGCCTGTCGCACCACGAGGTCGGTGGCGTCGCGCTTGAGCACCGCGAACACCAGTGCCGCGCCGGGCTCCGGCACCTGCGGCCGCACGCACGCCCCGACCACGAACTCCGCCCGGTCACGTCGCCCAGCTCGCAACGCCGCGTCCCACTCGCCGTTGACGCCGTTGAACAGCCGCACCGCGCTGCCGTCCGCCCGGCGCAGCACGACCTGAAGGTAGTGGGCCTGCGCCCCGGAGGCCGCCAGGATGGCGCCGGGCGACAGGGAATGCTCTACAAACAGCCGCGGCGCATCCTGCATGGGGTTCAGAGTGGGCGGACGGCAAGACAAAGGCCAGCGGGCACCGGCAGCCATCCCGCCCTCCCCGTCCAGCCGGGCCTGACCCTTGCCCTTCACCGACATCGACGCCGCGGGCTGGGTCGCCCGGCTGCCGCAGCCCTGGCGTCCCTACGTCCTGCTGGCGCGCCTGGACCGCCCGGTCGGCATCTGGCTGCTGTTCCTCCCCGGCCTGTGGGGCATCTTGCTGGAGCGCGCGCCCCTGCCTGCGACGCTGCGGCTCGCGGCCCTGTTCGCGGTCGGCAGCGTGGTGATGCGCGCCGCCGGCTGCGTCGTGAACGACATGTGGGACCGCGACCTCGACCGCCGGGTCCGCCGCACCGCCGGCCGGCCGCTCGCCTCCGGCGCCCTGCGGATGCGTCAGGCGACGGTGTTCCTCGCGCTCCTGCTGCTCGCCGGCCTCGCCGTGCTGCTGCAGCTCGACCGCACCTGCTGGGCTCTGGGCGCAGGGGTGCTCGTGCTCGTCGCGCTCTACCCGCTGGCCAAGCGCGTCACCTGGTGGCCGCAGCTCGTGATGGGCTTCACCTTCGGCTTCGGCGCCCCGATGGGGACGGCCGCCGCTGGACCCCTGGGCGCGGCCGGCCTCGCCCTGTATGCGGCGGCGATCCTGTGGGACCTCGGCTTCGACACGATTTATGGCTTCCAGGACATCGAGGACGACGCCGTGGTGGGCGTCCGCTCCACCTCTCGCCGCTTCGCCGCCCACGCCCGGCTGTTCGTGGGATGCAGCTACGCGGGCGCGGTCGCGACCCTGGCGCTCGCCGGAGCCCTGGCCGGGCTCGGCGTGTGGTTCTGGGCAGCGCTGCCGCTGCCGGCGCTGCTGCTCGCCCGCCAGGTGGCGGCGCTGGACGTCGCCGACCCGGCAGCCTGCCTGCGGCTGTTCCGCGCCAACCGCGAGGCCGGACTCGCGATCGCGCTGACAATGCTGGCGGGCCGCCTGTGACCGCGCGCAGCGACGCCGCCCCATCCCGCCGGGAACACCCGCCAGAAACACTCGACCGGATGACCGAGGACGCCGCCCGCGATGCGGAACGCTTCGTGCGCGACCACACCGCGCTTGCCCACGCGCAGCTGGTGCCGGAATTCGAGCTGCATCTCGCGACCGAGATCACCCCGATCTGGACCGCGACCGAGGCCTGGCTGGAGCGCACCGGCACCGCGCCGCCGTTCTGGGCCTTCGCTTGGCCGGGAGGACAGGCGCTCGCCCGCCTCATGCTGGACCAGCCGTCGCTCGTGGCGGGCCGGCGCGTGCTGGACTTCGCCGCCGGCTGCGGCATCGCCACGATCGCCGCCGCCAGGGCCGGCGCGGCGGACGTGGAGGCCGCCGACATCGACTCCCTGGCGCTGGCCGCCGTGCGGCTGAACGCCAGCTCCGCGGGCGTCGCCGTGCGGGCCACCGCGCAGGACGTCGTGGGCGCGCCCTGCCGGTGGGACCTGATCCTGTGCGGCGACGTCTGCTACGAGGCGCCCATGACCGGCCACATCCTGCCCTGGCTGCGGAGCATGGCGCAGGACGCCGAGGTCTGGGTCGCCGACCCCGGACGCGCCTACCTGCCGCGCGACGGGATGCGCGAGATCGCCCGCTTCCAGGTGCCGACCACCCTGGAGCTGGAGGACCGCACGACGCGCGAGACGACGATCTACCGGCTGGGCTGACGCCAGACAGGCAGGCAAGCAAGGTTGAGGCTCTGCCTCAAACTCCGCCAAAGGCAAGCCTTTGGAATCCTTTTGTTTGGACCGCGTCCTAACAATCGGCAGGACTGGTTGGGAAGGCGTGGTCCCCCCAGGAAATACCTCTCTAGCCATCCGGCAGATCGTTGTTGGGACACGGTCTTAAGCAAGTGGTTTCCAAAGGCCTCGGGCCTTTGGCGGGTCCGGGCAGAGCCCGGCCTTGCTTGCTTCAGGGTCACGGCACGTCCCCGGCCGTTCCTCCGGGCGCACTTCGACCCCACCTAGCGCGCATGGAGTCTCTCGCCCTCTACATCCACTGGCCGTTCTGCTTGGCCAAGTGCCCGTACTGCGACTTCAACAGCCATGTCCGCGACGTCCTCCCGCAGGCCCGCTTCGCCTCGGCGCTGCGCCGCGAGCTTGCCTGGGAGGCCGCCCGCCTCGGCCGGCGCCCGCTCGGCTCGATCTTCTTCGGCGGCGGCACCCCGAGCCTGATGGCCCCCGAGACAGTGGCCGCGCTGATCGCGGACGCCTGCACGCTGTTCGACCCGCTGCCGGACCTGGAGGTCACGCTCGAGGCCAACCCCACCAGCGTCGAGGCCGGCCAACTCGCCGCGTTCCGGCAGGCCGGCGTGAACCGCGCCTCGCTGGGCGTGCAGAGCCTGTCCGATGCGGCGCTCGCGTCCCTGGGGCGCAGGCACTCCGCCCGCGACGCCGTCGCCGCGCTGGAGATCGCCAGGGGCATCTTCCCCCGCCTCTCGTTCGACCTGATCTACGCCCGCCCGGACCAGACGCTGGCCGCCTGGCGGTCGGAGCTGCGCGAGGCGCTCGCCCTCATCGCCGACCACCTCTCGCTCTACCAGCTCACGATCGAGCCCGGCACCGCGTTCGAGGCGCTGCACCGCCGCGGCGAGCTGGTCCTGCCCGATGGCGACGCCGCCGCGGCGCTCTACGAGGCCACCGCGGAGGAGGCGGCCCGCTTCGGCCTGCTCCCCTACGAGGTGTCGAACTACGCCCGCCCAGGAGCGGAAAGCCGGCACAACCTGGCCTACTGGCGCTATGGCGACTACGCCGGCATCGGACCCGGCGCCCACGGCCGGGTCAGCCTGGCCGTGGGCGCGTTGCTGGCCACGCGGCGCCACCGCGCCCCGGAGATCTGGGCCGAGCGCGTCGAGCGTTGCGGGCACGGCAGCCAGGGCGAGGTCGCAGTCTCGTCGCGCGAACGGGCCCGCGAGATGCTGCTGATGGGCCTGCGCCTCGACGAGGGGATCGACGAGGCGCGATTCGCGACCCGCACCGGGATGGCGCTGGACGACGCGATCGAACCGGACGTGTTCGATCAGGCGGCCTCGGCAGGCTACGTGGAGCGCCAGGGCGGCATCCTGCGGGCAACCTCGGAAGGGCGCCTGCGCCTGGACGCGCTTCTGGTCGCGCTGGTTGTGTGACCCCGACGGCACGACCCGCCGTCCACCACCTCCAGGGCGCCCGGATCGACTTCAGGCCCCCCATGTTCAGCAACGACACCTCGACAACTCACCGGTCGCGATGCCGATATTGACGTGGGACATGACACTTCTGCCGATCGTTGGTGTACAGCAACGTCCGTGCCAGTCGGGCCACGGCCATGAGCTGCTTCGCCCATGGTGCGCAGCGGTTGATCCCCGTGGGCGCCGGCAGCATCTTCCGGCGTCGACTTGACGGCGACGTTTCCTGCGGCAATACCATCGGGTGCGCAGTCAGGTCGCTCGCCGTGCACACTTCATGACGCAAACCTCGGCACACGCCAGGATGCGCATTTCATGCGGCGCGGCATCTGCCTGGAACCCGGATATGTGCCAGGTCATGAGATATCGAATCGCAAGCGACAGCGTTGCCTTGCATCAGCGGCTGCCAATCGCGCAGGACCCGGTCTCCTGATGAGGGCTGAAATCCCGACCCATCCGGATGCCGACCGTGGCACGCCGGCCGACACCATCAACGAGGCTATCGATGCCGAATTCTGACTCGGACGCCCGCGACGTCGTGCCTCGCGAACCCGCCCCGACCCCTGCGCAGACCGGTCCCGACCAGAAATTCGCCGACGACAGCCTCGCGCCACAGATCCACGCGGCGAACGACCCCGACCCGCTTCCGCCAAAGGCGAAACCGGGTCGGCGAAAGAAGCCGGACGACGCGCCCACGGCCGACGCGGCCGGCCTGCTCGACATGCCCGTTCCGCCAGCCGCCTCCGACGCCCAGCAGGTCGCACCTGCGCGGCCGCGCAGCCCCCCGAGGCGCAAACCTGCCAAAGCCGCGTCTGCTTCGCCTGCGGGCCAGGATGAGCCGGAGCTGCGGCCCGAGCCTGTCGAGGCGCCGGACCTGTCGACGCCGCAGGCTCCGGCATCCAGCCCGCTAGGCCCGGTCATGTCCGCCGCGGCCGCCGACCACCCGTTCGAAGGCACGGCCGTGGATGGGGGCACAGCTCCCGCCGGCCAGCCCGACGCTGCCGCCGCCCTCGCGGACGCAGGGAGGCCGCAGGAGGTTCGTGACGCTGCTCCCGCTCCTGTCATGCCTGCGCCGAAGGTCGGCACGGAACCGGGCAAGCTCCTGACGATCAGCGCCTTGGACGCGGCGCTGGCCATCGTCAACCCGCACCCGATCCGGGCCAACGACCGGCCGGACGGCTACCTCTACCACCTGACCTCTCCGCAGGAGGCGAAGGTGCTGCTGCAATCGGGGCTGCCCTGCAGCTTTGACGATCCGATCATCCTGACCGAGCGCGGCGGGATTCCTTACTGGATGTCCGTGCTGGCCGAGGATGTCGACGACATCCTCGATGGCCCGGCCGCGGTGACGGTGCTGCGCGTGCGGCGGCGTGCCGTGCAGAACGCCCTCGAATCGGACGCGGACAGCAGCCGCGCGGCACAGGCCCCCTGCTACCTGCTGACGGGCGTGTCCAATCTCCCGCCGGTTCCGGCAGCCGCTCCTCCCCTGCTCCGCGCCAGGCCCCCCGCCCCGACCGGTGACGCCGCGGAGTCCGGTTCCGGCGTCGAGACAGCCGGCACGGTCAAGTGGTACAACCCGCGCAAGGGCTTCGGCTTCATCACCCCCGGCAGCGGCGGAAAGGACGTCTTCGTGCACGCCTCTACGCTGGAACGTGCCGGCCTCGCCCAGCTCACCGATGGCCAGAGCGTCCGGATGCAGGTCATCCAGGGGGCAAAGGGACCGGAAGCCGCAAGCCTCTCGCTGGCATGAGGCAATGATCCTCGCGGGATGGCTCCGGCCCGTCGATACGACCGCCCTGGTCTCTCGTCCACCCCGTGGCAGTCCCGGCATCGCCACCGGCCAAGGCCGCAAACCCGGCTGCAGTGGATCTAGCGGGCAGGCACCACGTTCCTCATGATCTCGGAGTCGTGTCGAGTCCTGCCGTTATCGGTGACGTCGAACCGCTCGTCCCGCCGCTGCCTCGCGAGGCCCATGGCGGCCAGTCGCTCCAGGCAGTTGCCATCCTTGAGGCCGGGCGGGCGGCCTGCCGCGTCGCACACGCACAGACGGTGCAGGGCCGAACGGCAGCACGTCTCCAGATACGGCTCGTTCCACATCGCGCACGCCCCCCTGAAAGCCTGACCCCTTACACCCACTTCCCAGGAGGGTCGACCTGGAGCGCGACCCGGCAGGCCGCCGGCAAAACCCAGGACGCAGGCACGGTTGAGGCTCCGCCTCAAACTCCGCCAAAGGCGGAGCCTCTGGAGTCCACCTTTTTAGGAGAAGGGTTTCCGAAGACGCCGTGCTTGAAGGAGGGGGCTTTGGCAGGTCTGGGCAAACCCGGCCTTGCCTTCTGCCGCCCGCCCCATTCCCATGACCCCGAGGATGACGAGCGTGTCCGTGGCCGATCTCGCAATGCCCCTGATGCGCAGGCTCGACCCTGAACGTGCGCACGACTGCGCTCTTCTTGCCCTTCGGCTGGGTCTCGCCGGGACGGCGCCGCCCCTGGCGGACCCTGCCCTGGAGGTCAGTGCGCTGGGCTGCCGCTTCCGCACGCCGATCGGCCTCGCGGCCGGCTTCGACAAGAACGGGGTCGCGGTCGAGCCGCTGATGCGGCTCGGCTTCGGCTTCGTCGAGGCGGGAACCGTCACCCCTCGACCGCAACCGGGCAATCCCAGGCCGAGGCTGTTCCGGCTCGGGCAGGACGCGGGCGTGATCAACCGGTTCGGGTTCAACAACGACGGCGTTGATGCCCTGATCGCCCGCGCTGCCCGCCACGCGACGCTGCCCGCCCCGTTCGGGATCAACATCGGCATCAACAAGGACAACGCCGACCCGGAAACCGACTACTCGTTCCTCGTCTCGCGTGTCGCTCCCCATGCCGACTACGTCGCCCTCAACATCTCCTCGCCGAACACGCCGGGCCTGCGCAGCCTGCAGTCGGGGGGGCGGATCCGCGGCATCCTCGCCGCGATCGCCAGGTCATGCCCCTCCCGCCCGAAGCTGCTGATCAAGCTCTCCCCTGACCTCTCGGACGCGGAGCTGCAGGATGCCGTGGAGGCCGCCCTGGACGGCAACGTCGACGGCCTGATCATGTCCAACACGACCCTGTCCCGCCCGCCCGAGCTGCGGAGCCGCGACAGCGCGCAGCCAGGAGGCCTGTCGGGCAGACCGTTGCGCAACCGTGCCATGCAGATGCTCCGGGCCGCACGTCGGCTCACGCAGGGCAGAATCGTCCTGATCGGCTGCGGCGGCATCGGCTCCGGACGCGACGTCCTCGACCGCGTGCGAGCCGGCGCGAACCTCGTCCAGATCTACACCGCGTTCTCCTACGCCGGTCCTTCGCTGCTCCCGCGCCTCGCCGGCGAGCTGTCCGAGGCACTCCGCTCCGACGGCCTCGCGACCGTCGCCGAAGCGTGCGGCGTGGACGCCTAGACCCGCCCAAGCCAGGCGCGGCAGCAAGGCAGCGAGCAAGGCTGGGCTCTGCCCAAACCCGCCAAAGGCCCCCTCCTTCAAGCATGGAGCCTTTGGAAACCGACTTATACGCCCGGCTTCATTGAGTGACGTACGACGGCTTGAAGGGACGGCAACCTCTTCATGGGTCAGCCATCTTGGCCGTTGATGTTACTTAAACAAGTGGATTCCAAAGGCGAGCCTTTGGCGGAGTTTGAGGCAGAGCCTCAACCTTGCTTCCTTCCTGTGCTTGACGCACCACCCGCAGGCACCTCAAGGCAAACCGCCCCGCCAGTCCGGCCCGCGCGTCCTGGCGAGACCCTGTCCCGCGGTCTAGAACGCCGACCATGCCCGAACCCTGCGCCGCCATCGTCCTGCCGCCGCGCGAGGGGTTCTCGCCCGGCGCGGTCGGCGCCGTGGGCCTCCTGGTGCACCGGCTCGCGCTGCCTGGCGACGTCGTGGTCGGCGCGCCGCAGCCCGCGCCGTTCCCCGGCATCGACTTCCTGCCCGCGCCGCTGCCGGTCTGGCCGCCGCTGGGACGGCTCGCCCGCTACGCCGCAGGCGTGGCGCATGTGCTGCGGCCCCGCCATCCCACGCTGGTGGAGGTGCACAACCGTCCCGCCGTGGTGCTGCACCTGTGCCGCCACCTGCCGGATGCGAGGCTGGGCCTGGTGCTGCACAACGACCCGCAGGAGATGCGCGGCGCACGCACGCCGCGAGCACGCGCCGCGCTGCTGGCGCGCCTCGACGTGGTCTGCGTGTCCGAGCACCTGCGCCGCCGCTTCATGACGGGCCTGCCGGACGACGTGCCCGGCCCGACGGTGCTGCCGAACTGCCTCGACCTGTCCGCCCTGCCGCCACCGGCCCCGCCCGACGCACGCGACCCCGTGCTGCTGTTCGCGGGCCGGCTCACCGCGACCAAGGGCGCCGACGCCTTCGTCGAGGCCTGCGCCGCGGTGCTGCCGCAGCGCCCGGGCTGGCGGGTGGAGATGATCGGCGCCGACCGGTTCTCCCCCGACGCCGCAGACACGCCGTTCCTGGCCGCCCTCCGCCCGCGCGCCGCCGCCGCCGGGGTGCGCCTGCTCGGCCACCAGCCGCATCCTGCGGTGCTGGCGGCGATGGCGCGCGCCGCGATCGTGGTGGTGCCCTCGCGCTGGGAGGAGCCGTTCGGGCTCGCGGCGCTGGAGGCGATGGCCAGTGGCGCCGCCCTGATCGCCTCGCCACGCGGCGGCCTGCCCGAGCTGGTGGGCGACGCGGCGCTGCTGGCCGGGCCGGACCCCCGCTCGCTGGCCTTGGCGATGCTGCACCTGACCACGGACCTGGCGGCGCGCGCGGCGCTCTCGGCGGCGGGTTTGGCCCGTGCGCGCGGCTTCGACCGTCCCGCGGCCCGGCACCGGCTGGCCGAGCACCGCGCGACCTGGCTGCGCAACGCACGCCTCCCTGCAACCCGGGCCGGGACGATCCAGGACGACGCCGGCAGCCCGGAACCCGTCGCGTGACCCGGTCCGGGATGCGGCGCATGGCGTCTCAGGTGCTCCGCCACCTGTCGTCGCCCACACGCACGCCGGCCTGTTCCGGCGTGGCCGGCACCGGACTGGCTCGAACCAGCCCGTCCGCTCCCGCCCCGCTCGCGATCGCGCCGCCCGCTCCTGCGATGCAGGCCATCTCTCCCGGGGTGGCGCCCCGCGCGGTGCGCGCCCTCGTGCTGGTGTTGCCGCTGGTGCTGCTGCACGGCCGCGGTCTCGCGGAAGCCGTGATCGCCACGGTCGCCGCGCTGTTCCTGCTGCACTCGGCCCGGCAGCGCGACTGGCGCTGGCTGCGCACGACCTGGGTGCGGGTTGCAGCCGCATGGTGGCTCTGGCTGGCGGCATGCTCGCTCCCGGTGGCGGGCCTCGGCCAGGGCGGCGCACGCTCGCTCGTGCAGGCCGTGGTGCTGGTGCGCTTCCTCGTGTTCGTGGCGGCGCTGGAGCACTGGGTACTGGCGGGAACGATCCGCTCGGACCGCCACGACCCTGTCGACCGGGCGCGACAGCGTGCGGCTGAGGCGCACTGGGCCGCGACCCGGCGCTGGCTGGCGCGGCTGATGGCGCTGGCCGGGCTCTACGTCGCGCTGCAATGCTGGCTGCAGGCGCTGGCCGGGCGCAACCTGTGGGGCTGGCCACGCTGGGGCGACGGCTCGCTCACCGGACCGTATCGCGAGCCGCGCGCCGGCCCGCCGATGTCGCGGCTGCTGTTCCCCGCCATGCTGCCGGCCGCAGCCTGCTGGATGACCCGCGGGCGGGGCTGGGCGGCGCTGGCGCTGGTGCTCGCCGGCGTGGTCACGGTGGTGCTGATCGGCCAGCGCATGCCGCTGCTGCTCACCGGCCTCGGCCTGGTGGTCAGCTTCCTGCTGCTGCCGCGGCTGCGGCGCGTCGCGCTGGCCTGCCTGCTGGCCGCCGCCCTGCTGGTGCCCGCCACCGCGATCCTCTCGCCGCCCACCTTCGGCCACCTGGTCACCCGCTTCGGCCAGCAGATGCGCCACTTCCCCGAGAGCGACTACGGCCGCATCGCCGTGCGCGCCCTGGTGATCGCGCGGGCCAACCCGTGGACCGGGCGCGGCTTCGACGGCTACCGCACCGGGTGCCCGGACCCCTCGACCTTCCACACGCTGGACGGCGGGCCAGGAGATGGCGGGGGCGGTGCGCCGGACGTCTGCGTGCAGCACCCGCACAACCACTACCTCCAGGCGCTGACCGATGCCGGGCTCCCCGGCCTGCTGCTGTTCGGGCTGCTGGTGGCGGCCTGGCTGCGCGGCCTGTCGCCCGGACTGTGGCAGGGCGCGCGGCGGCGCCGGTCGAGCGCGGACGGGTCCGAAGCCGGCCGGCACGCGCTGCGGGTCGGCCTGCTGGTCGCGGCGCTGATCCAGGAATGGCCCATCGCCTCCGCCTCCAGCTTCACCTCGATGCCGCTGTCGGGCTGGTTCTTCCTGCTGCTGGGCTTGGGACTGGCAGAGGCGCGCGCCTATATGTCGGCCACCGGAGACAGCGGAGACCCCCCATGAGCGACACCACCGTGCACACCGCCCCCCGCGAGGACGCTCCCGGCCAGGGCCGCGCCGCCACGCCGCCGGACAGGACGCCGCCAGACCGGGCCACGGCCGCAGCCCCTGCGGCCCGCGACAGCGCCGCGGAGCAGGCCAAGGTGCCGGTCACGGTGCTGACCGGCTATCTGGGCGCCGGCAAGACCACGCTGCTCAACCGCATCCTCACCGAGAACCACGGCCGCAAGTATGCGGTGGTGATCAACGAGTTCGGCGAGCTGGGCGTGGACAACGACCTCGTGGTGGACACCGACGAGGAGGTGTTCGAGATGAACAACGGCTGCGTCTGCTGCACCGTGCGCGGCGACCTGATCCGCATCCTGGCCGCGCTGATGAAGCGGCGCACGAAGTTCGACGGGATCATCGTCGAGACCACCGGCCTCGCCAACCCCGCTCCGGTCGCGCAGACCTTCTTCGTCGACGAGACGGTGCGCGCGAAGTGCCGCCTCGACGCGATCGTCACCGTGGTCGACGCCAAGACCCTGCCCGACCGCCTCAGGGACTCCGCCGAGGCCGCCGCCCAGATCGCCTTCGCCGACGTCGTCGTGCTCAACAAGACCGACCTAGTGGACGAGGCCGGGCTGCTCGCGGTCGAAGCCAGCATCCGCGCCATCAACCATCTGGCGCGCATCCACCGCGCGACCCACTCCGCCGTGCCGGTCAGCGAGATCCTCGACCAGGGCGCGTTCGAGCTGGACCGCATCCTGGCGTTCGACCCCGACTTCCTCGCCCACGGCGACGAGCACAGCCACGACGCCGACATCGCCAGCCTGTCGTTCGAGGCGAGGCGCCCGATCGACGGCGAGAAGTTCAACGCCTGGATGAGCCAGCTCCTGGCCGAGAAGGGCGGCGACCTGTTGCGCACCAAGGGCATCCTCGGCTACGCGGGCGAGGATCGGCGCTTCGCGTTCCAGGCCGTGCACATGATGGCCGACGGCGACTTCATCGGCCCCTGGAAGGCTGGCGAGGAGCGAACCTCGCGCCTGGTGTTCATCGGCCGCAACCTCAACCGCCCGCAGCTGCGCCGCGGCTTCGAGGCGTGCCAGGTCGCAGCGTAGCCAAGGGAGGCCAGAGGCTCTGTCTTTGGCCTCCGCCAAAGGCTCGCCTTTGGAAACCAACACTCAGGCCCTCACTCCTTGCCGCTTTCCTTCGAGATGCGGGTCTGGGGGCCCTCGCCCCCAGCGGGTCCCGCCTTGAAGCAGGAGGCAGAGCCCTGGCCTTCCCTGAACAGGACCCCAGATGGGCAACACCCTCGCCCCCGACCACCTCCTCGCCGAGCGCGGCACCCACCACCTGCTCGACGCCCACGTCGTCGCCGCCTGCTTCTCCCGCGACGGCGCCACCTGCGCGTTCGCCACTGCCGACGGCACGCTCCACCTCGCGCCCCGCTCCGGCCCGTGGCGCCTGGCGCAGGCGCATGACGGCGGCCTGCTGGCGCTGGCGCCCGACACCACGCGCGACGGCTTCGTCACCGGCGGCGACGACGGCGGCTTCCGGCGCACCACGGCCGACGGCGAGACCACCGAGATCGCCGCGTTCGGCATGAAATGGGTGGAGCAGGTCGCGAGCCACGCCGACCCGAAGGCCGGGCTGCTGGCCTGCTCGGTCGGCAAACGGGCGCACGTGTTCGACGCGAAAGGCGGCACGCTAAAGGTGCTGGAGCACCCGACCACGGTCACCGGCCTGGCGTTCGACGCGAAGGGCAAGCGCGTCGCCGCCTCGCACTACAACGGCGCTTCGCTCTGGTTCGTGGCGGCCAGGACCGACAGCGCCCGCGTGCTGGACTGGAAGGGCAGCCACACCGGCCTCGTCATCCACCCCGCCGGTGAGGCGGTGGTGACGACCATGCAGGAGAACTCGCTGCACGGCTGGCGCCTCGTCGACGGCCAGCACATGCGCATGAGCGGCTACCCCACCAAGACCGAGTCGCTGTCCTTCAGCCGCACCGGCAAGTGGCTGGCCAGCTCCGGCGCGGAGAGCATCGTACTGTGGCCGTTCCACGGCGGCGGCCCGATGGGCAAGGCTCCGACCGAGGTGGCCACCGCGCCGGACGGAACCATCTGCACCCGCGTCGCCTGCCACCCCGAGCGCGACCTGGTCGCGGCCGGCTTCTCCGACGGTACGGTGGTCGCGGTGGACATCCCCACGGCGCGCGTCCTGCCGCTGCTGGCGTCGGGGCGCGGCGCGATCTCCGCGCTGGCCTGGAGCGGGGATGGCGCGATGCTGGCGCTGGCCAGCGAGACGGGATTCGCGGCGCTGCTCGACCTCGCGGAGCGCTGAAGCAGCAAGGTTGAGGCCCTGCCTCAAACTCCGCCAAAGGCTCGCCTTTGGAAACCTGGACTTAAGGAACGGGTTCCCGAAGGCCTCAGGCCTTTGGCGGGTCCGGGCAGAGCCGGCCTTGCTTCCTGACAGGTCGATGTCAGGGGTCGTCGGTATCACTGCACCGCCTCGCCCGGATCGGTCCCCCAGAACGCGTCGCGCCGCAGCCAGCCGCGGTACTCGCCCACCTGCACCTGGCACCACGCGGCGCCGGCGTCGCAGGCCCGGATGCGCCCGATCACCCCGGGCTTGAGCCGCGCCACCACGGCGGCGTCCTCGGCGGCCGCGGCACGCATGGCCCGCTCCGGCACCGCGGCCGCGCCGACCACGCTGAAGGTGCGGTGCGTGACCAGGGTGGCACCGCTGACCCAGCCCTTCGTGCCGTCGGGCAGCGCCACCAGCCGCCACACGTCGAACTCGCGCTCCACCCGCACCGGCAGGTCGCGCCGCTTGTACACCCAGTCGATCGGGTAGCGCGTGCCCGGCCCGGTGCGCAGGTTGACCTCCTCCGTGCGCAGCGCCGACCAGCGCGGCAGCGGCAGCCCGGTGTTGCTGCCCTTGTCGGGCGCGGCTGGCATCGGGGCAGGCTCGACGGAGGGCACCGGAACGGCAGGAGGATGGGCCGGGCCGGGTTTGGCAGACCCGGGATGCGCCTGGCCGGCATGCGACGGGCCGGAATGGACGGGTCTGGAGCGAAGGGGACCGCGAGGCCCGGGATGCGCCACGTCCACGGGCGCAGGACCGCGATGGATCGGCCCGGACGAGGGATGCACGGGTACCGGATGCGCAGGCGCAGGGTGCGCGCCGCCGGGATGCGCCGAACCGGGCGGCCCGGAATGGCTGGCCGGGGGCTGTGGCGACGCGTCGTGCACGGCATGACCGGCACCTGGGTGCGTGGCCGTGGCCGAAGCGGCGCGGTGCTGCGGCTCGGGGGCAGCGGAGTCGGCGGCTCTGGCGCCGGAACCTGCCGGGAGCACCAGGACGAGCAGGGTCGGCAGGAAAAGGCCGGAGAGGACGTGACGCATCCCCCTGCGTGCCAAGCCTGCATGGAGCCGGTCAAGCACCGGCAGCCCGAGGCTTTGCCCTCCGGCGCAACCGCCGAGGTGCAGGACCCGGAAAAACGGGCGTGATGCCGGCACCCGCTGCGGTCCGTGCGCGCCCGAACCCGAACAGCGTCGTCCGGGTGGGCGGCGTCAGGTCAGGAAGGATCGCCGGGCTGCCCTGTCCCGGGTCACGACCGGCACAATCCCCACCAGGCGGGACGTGAGGGCTGTCGCGGCGATCACGCGACCGGGCCGTCGGGCGGCGAACTCCGCCATCGAGGTGTGTTCGCAGGGACACGGGCTGGCCGGACCTGGACGCTACAGCGAGACGATCTGTCCCCCTCCGGCCGCCTCGAGGAAGGTGGCGACACCCGCGACCTCGACTCCGGGGAGCAGGGCCTTGCGCGCCAGCCCTTCCGCAAGCATCCCGGCCTCGCAGGCGATCAGCCTGACCCCGAGGGCGACGGCGGCCTCGCGCAGTTCCGCAAGGCCCGCCACGCCGCGCGCCTGGATCGCCGCGTCACGTCCGGCGTCATCGAGCGCCGACCAGTCGCGGCACAGCGCGAGGCAGCCGCGGTTGGTGGCGAACAGCACGACCCGCCGCCCCAGCGCAGCCCCGCCCGCCGCCAGCACGAACGCGTAGTGCGCCCGCTCCTGGCTGCCGGACAGCAGGAGCAAGGCGAGCGGGTCAGAGGGCACCAACACCTCCTGCCCTGCCGTGCAGGCCAGACAGCCCCGCCCCGCCCCCCGCCTCCGGAACGGGTCCGGCAACCAGGGCCGACTCCGCCTGCCGATCGTCCGCCGTTCCGGACCTGGTCGCCATCGACCCGGGGCTCGACCCTGGAGCGTCACCGGACCCTGCGGCGGCCCCCGGCCCCGGTGCCAGGCCGTCGCCCGGCGCGTCGCAGACGGGCATGGCTCCGGCATGGGCGGCCCCGACATGGGCCGACAGGCTGCGGATCGTGGCGTTCGGGCCGCACAGCGCGCAATCCGGGTCGCGCCGCAGCCGCACCGTGCGGAACCGCACCGCCAGCGCGTCCCAGACCAGCAGCCGCCCCGACAGGCCCTCGCCGATGCCGACGATCTCCTTGACCGCCTCGGTCGCCTGGAGCGTGCCCATCACCCCGGTCACCGCGCCCATCACCCCGGCCTCCGAGCACGCCGGCACCAGGCCCGGCGGCGGCGGCACGGGGTGCAGGCAGCGATAGCAGGGCCCGTCCGGATCGGCGTGCGGCTTGAACGTGGAGAGCTGCCCCTCGAAACGCAGCACCGCCGCCGAGACCAGGGTCCGCCGCGCCAGCACGCAGGCATCGGCCAGCAGGAACCGCGTGTCGAAGTTGTCGGTGCCGTCGCAGACCACGTCGTAGTCCTCGACCAGCGCGAGGACGTTGCCTGCGTCGAGCCGGACATCGTGAGCACGAACCACGGTGTCCGGGTTGAGGGCGTGGATCGCGGCGGCGGCCGACTCCACCTTGGGCCGGCCGAGCGAGGCCATGCCGTGGGCGATCTGGCGCTGGAGGTTGGACAGCTCGACGCGGTCGTCGTCGACCAGGCCGACCGTGCCGACGCCCGCCGCCGCCAGGTACAGCGCCAGCGGACAGCCCAGCCCGCCCGCGCCCACCACCAGCACCCGCGCCGCGCGCAGCCGCGCCTGCCCGGTGCCGCCGATCTCGGCCAGCAGGATGTGGCGGGAGTATCGGCTGATCTCGTCTTCGCTGAAATCGAGGTCCATGGCGCGGATGTGGTGGCCCGTGACCCTGGCCGCACGGGACGGCAGGCAAGAAAGCGAAGGCTGGGGGGCGAGCCGCTCCCCAGCCCCCGGCGTACATGGGGCGCGTCGCCTGGCTGTGCTTACATCATGCCGGTCCAGGGGCGGCTCGCCCCTGGCGGGTCCCCATTTGCAAGAACCGAGGCAGAGCCCTGGCCTTGCTTCGCCCCAGGCCGGAAGAACGCCCATGCCGACAACCTCCGACGACCACGCGCTGGTGCTGTTCTCCGGCGGCCAGGACAGCGCGACCTGCCTGGCCTGGGCGCTGGAGCGCTACCCCCACGTGGAGACGGTCGGCTTCGACTACGGCCAGCGCCACGCGGTCGAGCTGGCCTGCCGCCCGCCCCTGCGCGAGACCCTCTCCGCACTGTGGCCCGGCCGGCTCGGCGCCGACCACATGCTCGACCTGCGCAGCCTGATCGCCGGCCTGGGCGAGACCGCGCTCACCGCCGACGTCGCGATCGAGACCGGACGCGACGGCCTGCCGACGACGTTCGTACCGGGGCGCAACCTGCTGTTCCTGGCATCGGCGGCGGCGCTGGCCTGGCGGCGGGGGCTGCGCCGGATCGTGGCCGGGATGTGCGAGACCGACTACTCCGGCTACCCCGACTGCCGCGACGACACGATCAAGGCGATGCAGCTCGCGGTCAGTCTCGGCCTCGCACGGCGCTTCGTGCTGGAGACCCCGCTGATGTGGCGCGACAAGGCCGAGACCTGGCGGCTGGCGGAGCGGCTGGGCGGCGCGGGCCTGGTGGCGACGCTCGTGGAGGGCACCCACTCCTGCTACCTCGGCGACCGCGCGCACCGCCACGATTGGGGCTACGGCTGCGGCACCTGCCCGGCCTGCGAACTGCGCGCGGCGGGATGGCACGGCTACCGCGCCGGGCTGACGTTGACCGGCCAGACGGGCAAGCAAGGTTGAGGCTCTGCCTCAAACTCCGCCAAAGGCAAGCCTTTGGAATCCTTTGCTTAAGAAATGGGTTTCCAGTGGCTTTAGGCTGGCGGGTCCAGGCAGAGCCCGGCCTTGCCTGCTGAACTACGCCCCCGGCGCCACCGTCAGGCACGGTGTCCCCCGGCGCTGCACGCGGGCGCACGCCTCGGCCGCCTCCTGCGCGCCCATCCCGACCAGGCGTGCACGGTAGAGCACCGCGCCCCCGAACGGCGTCGTCGTGCCCACCCGGGTCTGCGCGCCGCCGAGCAGCTGCGGCGCGGCGCGGCGTGCGCCCTCGGCGGTGCTGCGGGCCAGCTCCGGCGTGGCGAACGCCCCGACCTGGATGCCCCAGCCGCGCCCGCTCCCCCCGCTCGCCAGGGCCGGCACCACCCGGACCGCCGGCGCCTCGCCGTGGCGCATCGGCGTGGCCCCACGCGCGGCATAGGCAGGCGCGGCGTCGGCACGTGCCACGAGCGCAGGCATCGCGTACCGCCCGGCCGCATCGCCGCGCATCGCCGCGCCGGGGCTGGCTGGCGGCACGAAGACCGGGCGGAGCGGGGCACGCGCCTCGGCGACCTGCTGCGGCGGGGGACGCGTGGCATAGGCCGGGGGCGCCGCGCTGTAGATCGCGGTGGCGACCGGCTCGGACGCCGCGACCAGCACCGGCGCCGGGCGCGACGTGCCGCACGGCGAGTCGTAGGCCGCGTCCGGATCGCGCAGGCAGCCAGGCGGCGTCGGCTGCACGGCCGCGACCACCACCGGCGCAAGCGCGCTGCCGCACGGCGAGTCGTAGGCCGCGTCGGGATCGCGCACGCAGCCGGCCCGCGACCCGCCCGCAAAGGCCGGGGTAGCCGGCGCGGCCCAGCGCGGCGCGGCTGCGGCGGCGACCTCGACCGGCTCCGGGTCGGGCGGCCGGGCGATCGTGCCGCACGGCGAGTCGTAGGCCGCGTCGGGATCGCGCACACAGCCGGACCCGCGCCCGCGGCCATAGGCCGAACGGGCCGGGACAGCGGCCAGCATCACCGGGGCCGACCCGCCGCCCGGCATGGCGCCGCCGAGATGCGGGCCGATGGCGGCGACGTAGTTCACCGTCTCGTTGGGCAGCGAGCCCGAGCCCGCCAGGTAGTTGTCCATGCGCTGCGGCCCGGCATTGTAGGCGGCCAGGAACCCGGGCGAGCCGTAGCGGTCGTACATTTGCCGGATGTAGGCGGTGCCGGCGAGAATGGAGTTGTGCGGATCGAACGGGTCGTCGCCCAGGCTGTTCTGCGCCCGCAGCTCGTCGTAGGTCGCCGGCATCACCTGCATCAGCCCCATCGCGCCGGCCGACGACGTGATCGGAGCGCCCCCCAGGAAGGCGTGGCCGCCCGACTCCTGGTGCATCACCGCGCGCACCCACTGCTCGGGCACGCGGAAGCGGTGCGCGGCCTCGCGGATATAGGGCCCCCACGGATCCTCGGGCGGACCGGGCGGCGGATAGCGATGGCTGGCCCCGGCGTAGTTGCGCGCCGACTGCCGCGCGGTGAGCCCCGCGCCGCCGCCGCACCCGGCCAGGGTGGACAGCAGGCACGCCGCCAGCATCCCCCGCAGCACGATCCCGTTCCGCCCCACCGAACGCCGCACGCCGCACCTCGCGTCCCGCGCGGGTGTCCGCGCCGTTGCCGTTGTCTCCGCCGCCACCGGCAGCGGCAACATGTTTCGGTGTTCCGCCATACGATTGTGGCACGATGTTGCCACCGCGACAAAGGATGCGCCCCCGAGGTGAACGGCGGGTGAACCCTGCACCGGCATGTCGCAGGCCGGTCCGGCGTGGCCGCGGAACGCTGCATCGCAACCGCCGGCGGGACGAAGCCGCCGCTCCGGCGTTGCCGGACGTCCTGTCCACGCAGGGCGCGATCCTCGCCACCATTGCCCTCGCCGCCATTGTCCGGGAAGCCGACCATGAGCCTGCCACACGACTCCCTGCCCGTCCCGGCGCCATCCGGGGTTCGCCTAGTGCGCACCGGGACGCTGGAGATCGGCTACGAGGAGCACGGCCCGCCGGACGGCCCGCCCGTGGTGCTGCTGCACGGCTTCCCGGACGACGCGCGGGCCTACGACGCGGTGGCGCCGGCACTGGCCACCTCCGGATGCCGGGTGATCGTGCCGTGGCTGCGCGGCTACGGCCCGACGCGGTTCCTCGATGCCGCCACGCCGCGCTCCGGCCAGCAGGCGGCGCTGGGAGCGGACCTGCGCGACCTGGTCGACGCGCTCGGGCTCGGGCCGGCGGTGCTCGCGGGCTACGACTGGGGCGGGCGTGCGGCCTGCGTCGCCTCCGCGCTGTGGCCAGATCGGGTCACCGGCCTGCTCAGCGTCGGCGGCTACAACCTGCAGGACATCGCGGCGACCCGCGCGCCGGCCGACCCCGAGCAGGAACGGCGGCTCTGGTACCAGTGGTATTTCCACACCGGGCGCGGCGTCGCTGCCCTCCGCGACGATCGCCGCCGTCTGTGCCGCGCGCTGTGGCAGATGTGGTCGCCGGGCTGGGCGTTCTCCGACGCCGAGTTCGAGCGCACCGCCGCCTCGTTCGAACACCCGGACTTCGTCGACGTGGTGATCCAGTCCTACCGCCACCGCCACTCGGCCGCCCCCGGCGACCCGGCGCTGGAGCCGATCGAGCGCGCGCTGGCGGCCACGCCGGCGATCACGGTGCCCACCGTGGTGCTGGAGGGCCAGACCGACGGCGTGCATCCGGCGCACGAGGCGGACCCGCACGCGGCACACTTCACCGGGCCGTACCACCGTGCGATCGTGCCGGGAGTCGGACACTTCATGCCGCGCGAGGCACCGGAGGTGGTGGCGCGGGCGGTGCTGTCGCTGGTGCGGCAGCCGTAGAAGCAGGACCAGGGCTCCGCCCATCCCTGAAACCCGCCGGGACAGTGCCCCCGGAGACCCGCACCACATGAAGGCAAGGCGTGACCTGCCGCCGGCCTAGATCGAAATTTCCAAAGGCTCGCCTTTGGCGGCGTCCAGAGGCGGAGCCTCTGGCCTTGCATCCTGCTTGCCGCCCGCCTGCCCCGCGCCCAGATCACCGCCATGATGACCCCCGCCCGCCGCCGCTTCGCCCTCACCCTGTCCGGCCTGTTCGCCGTGCTCGCGACGATGACGGTGCTGACGTCGTACTCCGTGACCCTCTACCGGCTGTTCTGCGAGGCGACCGGCGCCGGCGGCACGACGCGGCGGGTGGCGGCGGACGACGCCGCGGTGTCGAGCCGCACGGTGTCGGTGAGCTTCGACACCAGCGTGGCGCCCAACCTGCCGTGGCGCTTCGTGCCGATGCAGCGTCGGGTGCGGCTGCATCTGGGCGAGGACACGCTGGTGTTCTTCGAGGCGGAGAACCTTTCGGACCACGACATCGTCGGCCACGCGACCTTCAACGTCACGCCGGACCAGGCCGGCCCCTACTTCAAGAAGATCCAGTGCTTCTGCTTCACCGAGGAGCGTCTCGCGGCGCACGCCAAGGTGCAGATGCCGGTGGACTTCTTCGTCGATCCGCGCTTCGCCACCGACCGGGAAACCAGGGACGTGAGCGAGATCACGCTGTCCTACACGTTCTTCCCCTCGCTGCGGCCGAAGGGTGCCACCGACCTGGCGCGGTTCGGCGGCGAGGACGCGGCCGCAGGCGCGCAGCTGTTCGCATCGCAGTGCGGCGGCTGCCACGCCACGGACCACAGCAAGGTGGCCCCCCCCCTGGCCGGCGTGGTCGGGCGCGCGGCGGCCAGCGTGCCGGGATACCCGTACTCGGCGGCGCTGACGCAGTCGGGGCTGGTGTGGAGCGACGCGAACCTGGCGCGCTGGCTGGCGGGGCCGGCGGCGATGGTGCCGGGCGCCGGGATGCCGATGAGCGTGCCCGACGCGGGCGAGCGGCAGTCGATCATTGCCTACCTGCGGACGCTGCGGCCGGCAGGCTGAGCCCGCGACCGGCGGCGGCGCGGCGCAAGGCAGAGCCAGAGGCTCTGCCTCTGAAGGCCGCCAAAAGCCAAGTCTTCGGAAACCGATGCCTAAGTCATGGGTTTCCAAAGGCCTCGGGCCTTTGGCGGGTCTGGGCAGAGCCCAGCCTTGCTTCCTGACAGGTCGATGTCAGGGGCTGTTGGTATCAGACGGAGCGGCGGACCACGCTCAGCACCATGGCGCCGAACAGCATGCCGACTGCTGCGAACACGCAGATGACGATGCGCAGGCGGAAGCCGACGTCGGCGGCCTCGGCGCCGAAGCTGGTCTGCAGCCGGGCGCGGGCGTCGGCGACACGGACCGCGAGCGGGCCCGGACCGTCGAGCACCGGAGTCGCCTGCTCGCCCAGGATCTCGCTCACCTCGGGGCGCAGCGCCGCCAGGGCCTGCGCGGGATCGGGCGCCTGACCCACGAGCAGCACGCGGTCCAGCAACGCCTCGTGCAGCAGCGCGCGCTGCAACGGGATCTGAGCGGCGTAGGTGGCGACGACGCCGGTCATCCCGACCACGGCGAAGGCCATGGCCAGGAACGCAGTCCAGGCGAGGCTGCCCTGTCTCGATCCGTTCGCCACGATCCGCTCCCCCGCGGCGCGATGCGGCCGTGTCCCGCGACATCAGCCCTGTTCACCCCGGCGTCAACCACCGCGCGGGGAGATGCGGCCGACCGTGCCCTGGTGGGCGGCAGTGGCCGGCCTGCGTGGCGGCACCCCGAAGCCGGGACGGGGAAGGATGCAGGACGGGAGGATGGTTGACAGAGACGGAAGCCGCCGGTATTCCGCCCGCCTTCCGGCATGCCTCAGTGTCTGGCCGTCGCCGCGCGCGGTGGCCGTGCGACAGGCGCCATTTTCGAATGCGGCCCCGCCGCACTCGCCCGAGGTCGCGTCATGAAGATCCGCAACAGCCTGCGCGCCGCCAAGGTCCGCGACAAGAACTGCCGCGTGGTGCGCCGCCGCGGCCGGGTCTACGTGATCAACAAGAAGAACCCGCGCATGAAGGCCCGCCAGGGCTGATCGCCGCGCCCGGCCGACACGCCGGGACGAAAGCTCCTTTCTGAACCCGCCGCCAAATGGGTAGCTCGTCGCCTGTTCCGCCGTCGAAGCGACGACGATGCCGGGTGGGCCGGCAACTCATGCGATAGCCCCTGGACCTCTGCCTTGGGTCTCAGGCCCGGGGCAGGCTCCGCGGCAGGGTCTCCCGTCTTGCCGGCCCAGCCTCCCCACGACGCGCGTGGAACTTGCCGCGTCCCCTCTGCTACGCCATGTCTTGCATCCAAGCCCGGCCAAACGGGCGCAAGGGGTGGAGGGCGCCATGATCGTGTTGCCGGAACCGAAGCAGGACGTGCTGGACCGCCGCGACGAGATCGTGGCCGGGCTGGCGCGGCTGGTGCCCGCCTCCGGGCTGATCTCCGACCCCCTGCGGCTGCGCCCGTACGAGACCGACGGGCTCTCGGCGTACCGTCAGCCACCGATGGCCGTGGTGCTGCCGGAGACCACCGAGCAGGTCGCCGCCGTGATGCGCTACCTGCATGCCAATGGCGTGCGCGTGGTCCCGCGCGGCGCCGGCACCAGCCTGTCCGGCGGCGCGCTGCCGCTGGCCGACGCCGTGGTGGTCGGGCTGATGCGGATGAACGCCATCCTTGAAGTAGACTACGACGACCGCCTCGCCGTGGTGCAGGCGGGCGTGACCAACATCGGCATCACCCAGGCCGTGGCGCAGGACGGGTTCTTCTACGCGCCCGACCCGTCGAGCCAGCTCGCCTGCATGATCGGCGGCAACGTGAACATGAACTCCGGCGGCGCGCACTGCCTGCGCTACGGGGTGACTGCCAACAACCTGCTCGGCCTCCGCGTGGTCACCGTCGACGGCGAGATCCTCGACATCGGCGGCGCGCACCTGGACGCGGCGGGCTACGACTGGCTCGGCCTGCTGACCGGCAGCGAGGGCCAGCTCGTGCTGGTCACCGAGGTCACGGTGCGCATCCTGCGCTCCCCCGAGGGCCAACGCGCGATGCTGGCGGCGTTCTCCTCCAACGAGGTCGCCGGCGCCTGCGTGGACAGCATCATCTCCTCGGGCATCATCCCGGTCGCGCTGGAGTTCATGGACCGCCCGGCGATCCATGCCTGCGAGGCCTTCGCCCACGCCGGCTACCCGCTCGACGCCGAGGCGATGCTGATCATCGAGGTCGAGGGCTCCGTCGGGGAGCAGGACGAGCTGCTTGCCAGCATCAGCGCCCTCTGCCGGCAGCACGACCCGATCAGCCTCAAGGTGTCCTCCTCCGCAGAGGAGAGCGCCGCGATCTGGAAGGGCCGCAAGGGCGCGTTCGGCGCGGTGGGCCGCATCAGCCCAGACTACCTGTGCATGGACGGCACGATCCCGACCTCGCGCCTGCCCGAGGTGCTGCGCCGGATGCAGGAGATGAGCGACAGCTACGGCCTCAAGGTCGCCAACATCTTCCACGCCGGCGACGGCAACCTGCACCCGCTGATCATGTTCGACGCCAACGACGCGGAAAGCTTCCACCGCGCCGAGGCGTTCGGCGCCGACATCCTCAAGCTCTGCGTGGAGGTGGGTGGCTGCCTGACCGGCGAGCACGGCGTGGGCGTGGAGAAGCGCGACCTGATGGGCGTGCAGTTCACCGATGTCGAGCTGGACCAGCAGCGCCGGATCAAGGCGGCGTTCGACCCGGGCTGGCTGCTCAACACCGCCAAAGTGTTCCCGCTTCAGCACCAGGCGGTGCAGGACCAGGTGGCGCGGCAGTGGGCCGCGCCGGGGCCAAGGGCGGCGGCGCTCCAGGCGGCGGAATGATCGGCGGCGTGGCAGGCAGGGCGGCAGGAAAAACCTGCCCGACGCAGGCAGCGGCCGCCGACCATCGGGCACAGGCCGGTCAGGGACCCCGCGGCGCGGTGGGGATCAGTTCGCGACGGACCGATCCGAGCGGCAGCGTTGGCTGATCTCGCGCCCCGCACCGAGGCGGAAATCGCGGAAGTGGTGCGCGCGGCGCGGGCGCGGGCGGAACCGCTGCTGGTGCGCGGCCGTGGCAGCAAGCTGGCCATGCTGCGTCCGGTGCAGGCGGCCGGCTCGCTGTCCACGTGCAACCACGCCGGCATCGGCCTCTACGCACCGAACGAGCTGATCCTGACGGCCAAGGCCGGCACCGCCCTGTCCGAAGTCGAGGCCGCGTTGGCCGAAGGCGGGCAGCACCTGATCGCCGAGCCGCCGGACCTGGGCGCGCTGCTCCTGCCGGAGGGGGAGACCACGCCTCGGAGCATGGGCCAGAGCCTGGGCGGTGTGGTCGCGACCAACCTGTCGGGGCCGCGGCGCGTGGCATGGGGGGCGATGCGCGACCACGTCATGGGCGTGCGCGTGGTCAACGGCGCCGGCGAGGTGACGCGCTCCGGCGGCCGCGTGCTGAAGAACGTCACCGGCCTCGACCTGTGCAAGCTGCTCGCCGGGTCACACGGTACGCTCGGCGTGATCACCGAGGTCACGGTGAAGGTGCTGCCGCGCCCGGAGCGCACCGGCTCCGTGGTGCTGGCCGGGCTGGACGCGCGGGCGGGGGTGGCGGCGCTGTCGGCCGGCCTGGGATCGCCCTACGCGGTGTCCGGCGCCGCATGGCTGCCGGCGGAGGCCGCGTCCCGGGTCGACGGGCTGCCGGCGGGTCCGCTGGCGATCCTGCGCATTGAGGACGTGGCGCACAGCACGGAGTACCGGCTGGGGCGGCTGACCGCGGAAATGGCACGCTTCGCGGCGCCGTTGCGGCTGGACCACGACGCCAGCCTGGTGGCGTGGTCGGCGATCCGCGACGCCCGGCCGCTGCGCGCGGACCGGGGCGATGCGGTGTGGCGGGTGTCGGTGCGGCCGTCGCGCGGGCCGGCCGTGCTGGACGCGGCCGAGGCGGCGGGCCTGCGCGGGTTCCTGGACTGGGGCGGCGGGCTGGCGTGGCTGGCGGGGCCGGCGAGCGAAGCGGCGCATGCGGCGGTGTCGAGGGCGGCGCTGGCATCGGGCGGCACCTGGACAATGCTGCGCGCGCCGGACGGGTTGCGCGCGGCGGTCGCCGTGCTGCCGCCGGAATCTCCTGCCCTTGCGGCGATCACCCGCAGGGTGAAGGCGGCGATGGACCCGGGAGGCGTGCTCAACCCGGGGCGGATGGTGGCGGGGCTATGAAGCCGGAGGCATGCGACATCGGTCTGTCAGGAAGCAAGGCTGGGCTCTGCCCAGACCCGCAAAGGGCCGGGAGGCCCTTTGATCCCATGACTTGAGTCAAGTTTCCAACGGCGAGCCTTTGGCGGGGTCCAGGGGCAGAGCCCTTGGCCTTCTTCCTTCCCGCGCCACCATCCGGAATGCCGCCATGCAGACCAGTTTCACCGCCGAGCAGCTCCGCGACCCGGACACCGCCAGCGCCAACATCGTGCTGCGGACCTGCGTGCACTGCGGCTTCTGCACCGCGACCTGCCCGACCTTCGTGCTGCTGGGCGACGAGCTGGACTCGCCCAGGGGCCGCATCTACCTCATCAAGGACATGCTGGAGTCCGGCCGCCCCGCGACGCGCGAGGTGGTGCAGCACGTCGACCGCTGCCTGTCGTGCCTGTCGTGCATGACGACCTGCCCGTCCGGCGTGAACTACATGCACCTGGTCGACCACGCACGGACCTACATCGAGAACACCTACCGCCGCCCCTGGCACGAGCGGGCCATGCGCGAGGTGCTGTCGCGCGTGCTGCCGCACCCGGCGGTGTTCCGCTGGGCGCTGCACGGTGCGCGGCTGGCGAGGCCGCTGGCGGGACTGGTGCCGGGACGGGGGCTGCCGTCGCAACGCATCCGCGCGATGCTGGCGCTGGCGCCGGCGCGGATCCCTCCGGCGAGCGCGATGCAGGCGCCGCAGGTCCACGCGGCAGAGGGCGAGCGGGTCGGCCGCGTGGCGCTGCTGGTGGGCTGCGCGCAGACCGTGCTGGCGCCGTCGATCAACGAGGCGACGATCCGGATGCTGACTCGCCGCGGCATCGAGGTGGTGGTGGCGAAGGGGGTCGGCTGCTGCGGCGCGCTGACCCACCACATGGGGCGTCACGCGCAGGCGATGGAGACGGTGCGCGCCGCCCTGGCAGGCTGGGCGCGCGAGACCACGGAGGAGGGCGGCGAGGGTCTGGACGCGATCGTCATCAACACCTCGGGCTGCGGCACCACGGTGAAGGACTACGCCTACATGTTCCGCGAGGAACCGGAGCCATGGCGCACACGGGCGGCGCGGGTGTCGGCGCTGGCCATGGACATCACGGAATATGTGGCCAAGCTTGGCTACACGCCGACGCGCGCGGCGTCGGGGCTGCGCGTGGCCTACCATTCCGCGTGCTCGCTCCAGCACGGGCAGGGCGTGACCGGGACGCCCAAGGCGCTGCTGAAACAGGCCGGATTCATCGTGGCGGAGCCACGCGAGCCGCATCTGTGTTGCGGATCGGCCGGAACCTACAACATCGTGCAGCCGGAGATCGCGGGACAGCTCCGCGAGCGCAAGCTGGCCAACCTGCACGCCACGCAGCCGGACCTGGTGGCGGCCGGCAACATCGGCTGCCTGACGCAGCTGGGCGGCGGTGGCCTGCCGGTGGTGCACACCGTGGAGCTGCTGGACTGGATGCAGGGCGGTCCGCGGCCGGCGGCGCTGGACGAGGTCGGGCGGGCGCAGGCAACGACGCCGGCCGCGCTTTCGCCCAGGGCCGTGCTGCCGGTGGAGGCGGACCATAGTCGGACGAGGCTTGGCGTGGACGGGCGGGACGGCGTGGACGCGGCAGGACTGGACGGCATCGACGCGGGCCTGAGCGGGCCGGCAGCCATCAAGGCGGCGGAAGCCGGACGGCCGCACGTGCCCCGGCACTGAGAGAGGTGGAGGCGGCGGCACGCGGGTTCGCCAGGGCGTCAACAGGGGAGCACGGCGGATGGATAGGGCTTGGATGCCGTGGCGACGCGACGGCTGGGAAGACGCCAGGCCGGCCGGCGCCAGGCCGGCCGGCGCCAGGCCGGCGCAGCCGATGACGGCCCTGCGTCTGGCAATGCTGCTGACTGGGGCTGGAGCACTGGGCACGGGACCGGCGGCGGCGCAGACGGCCAGCCCGCAGGTGGTCACCGAGCACATGATGACGGCGCTGCAACAGGCCACCGACAGCACCGCGGCCAGCATCATCGAGGCGCACCTGCGGGTCTACCTGCTGAAGACGGCGACGCCGGCAGTGTCGCTGCTGGTGGAGCGTGGCAACCGCGAGCTGGGCGCCAGCCAAGCCGGCGAGGCGATCACGGATTTCTCCTCCGCCATAGACCTGCAGCCCGAGCTGGCCGAGCTGTACCGCCTGCGCGCGCTCGCGCGATTCCAGGCGAATGACTACTCCGGCGCGGTGCACGACCTGGAGCAGGCGGTGCACACCGAACCGCGCGACTTCGTGGCGTTCGACGACCTGTCGCACATGGCCGAGCAGCATGGCGACGCGAAGGGCGCCTACACGGCCTGGAAGAAGCTGCTGGAGCTGGACCCCAAGACGGAGGGCGGCGACGCACGGCTCGACGAGCTGCGGCGCAAGGCGTACGGGCAGCCGACCTGAAGCGAGGCAAGGCCAGAGGCTCCGCCTCTGGACTCCGCCAAAGGCTCGCCTTTGGAAACCTCGACCCGGGCCGGCGGCACCCCTCGCCTCGCCTTGTGTGTGCGGGTCCGGGGGCGCTCGCCCCCAGCGGGTCCCCGCTTGAAGCAGGGGGCAGAGCCTTGGCCTTGCTTCCCGCGGCTCAGCCGATCTGGATCGACTGCACCGCCTCCTCCAGCTCGGCGAAGCCCGGCATGTACTGTGTCGGCACCAGCTTGCGCCCGGTCTCCACGCTGACCTGCGGCGCCATGCCGTGCAGGTGGGCGACGAGGACGCCGCGGATCACCTCGTAGAACTTGATGTCCTCCTCGACCACGCCCTTGATCCGGGTGGCGAACGGCGCGGCCATGCCGTAGGCGAGCAGCACGCCGAGGAAGGTGCCGACCAGCGCGCCGCCGATCATCTCGCCGAGCACCGCCGGCGGCTCGCTGATGTGGCCCATGGTCTTGATCACGCCGAGTACCGCGGCGACGATGCCCAGCGCCGGCAGGGCGTCGGCGATGGTCTGGATCGCGTGGCTCGGGTGCATCTCCTCGTGCAGCGTCTTCTTGATCTCGCGGCTCATGAGATCCTCGATCTGGTAGGGATCGTCGGCGTTCATGCCCACCATGCGCAGGTAGTCGCAGATGATCGCGGTGGCGTGGTGGTCGGCCAGCACCTTGGGGAACTTCTTGAAGGCCGGGCTTTCCTCGGGCTTCTCGATGTGCGCCTCGAGCGCCATCGAGCCCTTGGTGGTGGCGAGGCGGGTGAGGAAGTAGAGCAGGCTCAGCAGCTCGATGTACTCCGCCTTGTGGAAGCCGGAGCCCTTCAGGATCTTCTTGAAGGCGCCGATCGTGTGCTTCACGTCGTGCATGCTGTTGGCCATGACGAAGGTGCCGATCGCGGCACCGCCGATGGTGAGCAGTTCGAACGGCATCGCCTCGAGCAGCGGGCCGATCGCGCCGCCCGACATCAGGAAGCTGCCGAACACGCAGGCGAACAGGAAGCCGAGGCCGCCAAGGGTGAGCATCGCGGCGACCTCAGCGTAACGCGGGCGGCATCGCCGCCGGCGGCTGGGAGGGGAACACGGGCGGGGTCGCAGCAGCGGCCGCCGTGGCGGGGGCAAGCGTCGGGCCCGGCGTGGCCGGAGGCTCCTGGGAGCGGCCTGGCGCCTCGCGGAGCACGGTGATCGCGATGCGGCGATTCGCTGCGGCCAGCGGGGTCGCCGGCAGCAGCAGGTCGCGGTCGGCGTCGCCGGTCACGCTGCGGATGCGCGACTCCGGCAGGCCCGCCTCGGCCAGCACGCGGCGGGTGGCGTTGGCGCGTTCGGCGGACAGCTCCCAGTTGGAGCGCTCGCCGCCGCGGTAGGGCGCGGCGTCGGTGTGCCCCGTGATGGCGATCTGCTCCGGCAGGCGCAGCAGCACCGGGGCGATCTTGCGCAGCAGCATGCGGGCGCGGTCGTTCACGGCGGCGGAGCCGGTGGCGAACATCGGCCGCGCGTCCTCGTCCAGGATCTGCACGCGCAGGCCGTTGCGGGTCATGTCCACCGCGAGCTGGTGCGACAGCTCCGCATAGGCGGGGTCGGCCTCCAGGGCCTGCTTGATCTCCGCCGCGGCGGCCCTGAACGCGGCACGCTCCTGGGCCGCGGCCTGGGCCGCGTTCTGGGCGGCGGTGCGGGCGGCGATCTGGGCGTCGGCGGCCTTGTCCGGGTCCGCGCGGGTGTGCGCCTCCGTCAACAGCCGCTGCGCCACGCCATCGGGCGAGGCTCCCTCGGACGATCCGGAGCCGGGTCCGGCCGGGCCGGAGGCCGGGCGCGCGGCGGGGCCGGCGTCGTCGGGAGGCACCTCGCTGCGGCCGGGGTCGCGCCAGTTCATGCTCTGCGCCGGGGTGTCGCTGTCGTCGTCCTCGACGTTGGTGGGCGGCGCCTTGGCGTTCATCACCGCAAGCGCGCCCTGGTCGGACAGCAGCGGGCCGTGGTCGTAGGGGGTGTGGCCGCCGAACGGGCCGCCCTGCCCCGCCGGGCTCCGGTTGCTGCCGATCACGGGGCTGAAATAGTCGGCGATGCCGCGGCGCTGCGCCTCGGTGGTGGCGTTGAGCAGCCACATCAGCAGGAAGAACGCCATCATCGCGGTCACGAAATCGGCGTAGGCAACCTTCCATGCGCCGCCATGGTGGCCGCCTTCGACCACCTCCTCCCTGCGGATGACGATGGTCGCCTTGCCTTCCTTCTTCGCCATCAGCCGCACCGCCTTTCCATCGCGGGCAGCATGACCGTTCGGGTTTAACTGGCCGCTAACGACGAAGCGCCACGGGGAGCAAGCAAGGTCAGAGGCCCATCTCTGGACTCCGCTCAAGGCCGAGCCTTGAGGCTCGATTTTCTTGGGCAAGCGGTTTCCAAAGGCCTCGGCCTTTGGCGGGTCCGGGCAGAGCCCGGCCTTGCTTGCTGTCAGCGCGATGTCATGGCGCGGCGATCCGGGGCGCTGCGATCCGGGGCGCTGCGATCCGGGGCGCGGGAAGCACGGTGCCGGTCAGCCCGGGTCGTCCGACCACGCGGTAGAGGCGGTAGCGTTCGGCCACCCGGCCGCCGCGCGCCCGGACCAGGGTGCCGACCTGCCGCGCATCGGCCCAGACGGCAGGGTCCGGGCCGTCTTGGCGGCGCTCGCTGCGGAGCAGCAGCACAGCCCGTCCGTCCAGCGAAACCCGCGGCAGGTCGAACGCCGCCCAGCGTGGCTCCACGCCGAGCACCGCCGGCGCGGCCTGCCACGCCAGCTCCGCCGCCAGTCCATACTCGTCCGCGGCCAACGCCAGCGGCGGCGCACCATCCGGCGCCGCCGGCGCGTCGGCTGCGGGGATTGCGACGCGCGGCTCGCCTGCATCCGGCACGTCCTGCCGGGCGGGTGCGTCCGGCGCGCCCGAAGTGCCGGCCTGCGTCGCATCGCCCGATGCCTGGCGTGCAAGATCGTCCCAGCCCCCGAGCCGGGCCAGTGTGGGGTCGAGCAAGCGTGGCAGCGGGAACGGCGCTGCGGCGGCCTGCAGATAGACCGGGATCGCCAGGGCAAGGCCGAGCGCCACCGCCGGGCGCCAGCGCCGCACCAGCCCGCCGGCCGCGATCGCCGCGGCAGGGTAGAGGATCGCCGGCCAGTTGGCCTGCACCCGGTCGCCGGTGGCGTGCTCCAGGAACACCACGGCCCCGGGCAGCGTCAGCGCCGCGAGCAGGGCCGGTCCGGGCGCGCGCCAGGCATGGGCCGCGCGCCACGTCCCAGCCACGCAGGCCGCGAGCACGAGCGGCGTCGCCAGCGCGAGCTGCCCGGCCAGCAGCTCGGCCTCGAACCGCAGCGCCCGCGTGGGATGCCACTCCGCGGTGCGCCCGCCCTGCTTGCCGAAGCTGGCCCAGCCGTGCGCCGCGTTCCACAGCAGGTCCGGCGCGAACAGCAGCCCCGCCAGCGCCCCGCCCGCCCACGGCCACGGCGTGCGCAGCCAGCGGCGCCCCTCCGGCACCGCCAGCAGCCACAGCGCCAGGCCGACGCCGAGCAGCAGCGCGGTGTACTTGCTGTCCAGCGCGCACCCTGCCGCAAGCCCGGTCGCCAGCCACCACGCCCCGCGCCCGGTGCGCAGCAGCCGTCCCAGCGCCGCCAGCGCCGCGCACCAGAAGAACAGCAGCGGCGTGTCCGGCGTCATCGTCACCGCGCCCACGCCGAGCAGCAGCGTGGCGTTGAGCAGCGCCGCCGCCACCACCCCGGCGCGGCGCCCCGGCAGGATGTCCTCGGCGGCAGCCCACAGCAGCGCCGACCCCAGCGCGGCGGCCAGCGGCGCCAGCAGCCGCACCCCGATCCGGGTGTCGCCGGCGAGCGCGGTGCCGGCGCGGATCCAGAGCGCCACCATCGGCGGATGGTCGAGATACCCCGGCGCCAGGGCGCGCGACCAGGTCCAGTAGTACGCCTCGTCCGGGGACAGCGGCGCGAACCCGGCCACCAGCAGCCGCACCGAGGTGAGCGCCAGCAGGGCGAGCAGCGCCGCGGGTGGAACCCGACGCCGCGTCATGCCGGCCGCGGCAGGGCGGAAATGCTCGCACGGCCCGGCCGGGACGCGCAGGCGGTCCTGGATGTCACCCATCGGCTGCACCGCACCCGTGCCGCGCAGGACCACGCCGCACCCGGGATCGCTTGGCAACACCTGTCACGTACGCCAGGCGGCGCCCCGGGCCCGCAGGCTAGAGCGGCACCCCCGTCAGGCTGCGGCTGGTGCGGATGGTCTGCAGGGTCTGCACCCGCGCCACGCCCGGCGTGCCGGTGAGCCGGCGGGTGAGCTGGTTCTCGTGCGCGGTGTCGCGCGCCACCAGGCGCAGCAGGAAGTCGCCGCCACCGCGGATCATGTGGCACTCGCGCACCTCCGGCCAGCCCGCCACCAGCGCCTCGAACGCCGCGAGCACCGCCTCCTTCTGGCTGTCCAGCCCGACGATCGCAAAGAACGTGATCTCCCAGCCCAGCACCTGCGGGTCGGTGTCGGCGTGGTAGCCGCGGATGATCCCCGCCTCCTCCAGCCGACGCACGCGGCGCAGGCAGGGCGGCGCGGAGATGCCCGCACGGCGCGCCAGCTCGACGTTGGTCATGCGGCCGTCCTGCTGCAGCTCGTCGAGGATGCGGCGGTCGATCCCGTCAAGCTCGGCCTGGGTGGTCGTGTCCATGTCACCGTGCGTCAGGCCGGATGGCAGGATGCCGCCGGCCGCGGCAGGATCGGGCCGCAGGGGCGATGGCGCAAGACCGAAGGACGGGCAGGGCAGCGGGCAGGACCGGGCTGTGACCGTACCCGTCAATGGCCCCTCCTGCAGGCACGGGCCTCTGGGAACCACCCACCCGAATACGAAGCTTCCCGAAGGCCCGGCCCTGGGCGGAGTCCAGGGGAGGCGCTTCCGGCCTTGCCTGTTCCCGCCGCCCGTCCGGGAATACCGGCGCAGGCTTGCTTGCGCCGCACTGCAACCCCCCGGTAACGTGGCCCATTGCCGGGGACAGGATCGTCGATGCCGCAGACCCATCGCACCCGCCTGCTCGTAATCGGCGCAGGCCCCGCCGGCTACACCGCCGCGATCTACGCCGCGCGCGCCAGCTTCGAACCGGTCCTGGTGGCGGGCCTGCAGCCGGGCGGTCAGCTCACCATCACCACCGACGTGGAGAACTACCCGGGGTTCGCTGAGGCGGTGCAGGGCCCGTGGCTGATGGAGCAGATGGCGGCGCAGGCGGCCCATGTCGGCACCCGCATCATCGACGACATCATCACGGACGCCGATTTCGGCCGGGCACCGTTCCGCTGCACCGGCGACTCGGGCGACAGCTACGTCGCCGACTCCGTGGTGATCGCCACCGGCGCCTCCGCCCGCTGGCTCGGCCTCGAATCCGAGACCCGGCTGCGCGCCGGCGGCGTGTCGGCCTGCGCGACCTGCGACGGCTTCTTCTTCCGCGGCAAGGAGGTCGCCGTGGTCGGCGGCGGCAACACCGCGGTCGAGGAGGCGCTCTATCTCACCCACCACGCCACCAAGGTGACGCTGATCCACCGCCGCGGCTCGCTGCGCGCCGAGCGCATCCTGCAGGACCGCCTGTTCGCCAACCCCAAGGTCGAGGTGGTCTGGGACAGCGAGGTCGACGAGGTGCTGGGCCAGGGACAGCCGGAAACGGTGTGCGGGCTGTCGCTGCGCAACCGCCGCACCGGCGCGCTGTCGCGGCTCGCCGTGGACGGGGTGTTCGTGGCGATCGGGCACACGCCCAACACCGGGGTGTTCGGCGGCCAGATCATCCTCGACGAGGACGGCTACGTCGTCACCGAGCCGGGCAGCACGCGCACCAACGTCGCGGGCGTGTTCGCCGCCGGCGACGTGGCGGACCGGGTGTTCCGCCAGGCGGTCACCGCGGCGGGGACAGGGTGCATGGCGGCGCTGGAGGCGGAGCGCTGGCTAGCCGGGCAGAGCGACATCGTGGCCGAGCAGGTCGCCTCCATTGCCGCGTACTGAGGCGGTGGGGCGACGGCGCGATCCCGGGCACCTGGAAGGCCGAGCGGGCGGCACCCTGCGAGACGGCACCCTGCGGCACGGCCACGCGCCGGCGCGCCGCATCCTGGGGCACGCGCCAGCGCGCCGCGCAGGGACGGGCTGCGCGCGCCACACTGGCCAGGAGCGGTGATGGACTGGGACAAGCTGCGCGTCTTCCACGCCGTCGCCGAGGCCGGCAGCTTCACCCATGCCGGCGACACGCTGAACCTCAGCCAGTCGGCGGTGTCGCGCCAGATCTCGGCGCTGGAGGAAGCCCTGGCGGTGCCGCTGTTCCACCGTCACGCCCGCGGCCTGATCCTGACCGAGCAGGGCGAGAGCCTGAACCGCACCGTGCGCGAGGTGTTCGCCAAGCTGGCGATGACCGAGGCGCTGCTCACCGAGAGCAAGGAGAAGCCGGCCGGCCGCCTGCGCGTGACCACCACCGTCGGCTTCGGCGGCTCCTGGCTGGCGCCGAAGCTGCCGGGGTTCCTCGCGACCTACCCCGACGTCACGGTCAGCCTGCTGCTCGACGACGCCGATCTCGACCTCGCGATGCGCCAGGCCGACGTGGCGATCCGCATGCACCCGCCGCGCCAGCCCGACCTGGTGCAGCGCCACCTGATGGAGATCCGCTGGCTGGTGTGCGCGGCGCCGGAGTACTGCAAGGCGCACGGCGTGCCGACCCGCGCCGAGGAGCTGGACGAGCACAGGCTGATCCTGTTCGGCGACTACCACGCGCCGGTGGCCGACATGAACTGGCTCGCCGAGGCGGGCCGGCGTCCCGGTCAGCTGCGCCGCGCCCTGCTGGAGGTCAACAGCCTCGCCGCCATGGCGACGGCGATCCGCGCCGGACTCGGCATCGGCGCGCTGCCGGACTGGATGGGCGCCGACCTGGACGGCCTGGTGCGGCTGCTGCCGGAGACCAAGGCGCCCAAGGTGGACGCCTACTTCGTCTACCCCGAGGAGCTGCGCAGCTCGAAGCGGGTGATGGTGTTCCGCGACTTCCTGCTGGCGCGGCTGCAGGAGCGGGACTGAGGGCGTTCGCAACTGCGCCATCCGCTCCGGGAGCGCCGCCCAGCACCTCCAACGTCCGGGTCTGGAAAAACGGGGCTGATCCAGCCCTGCCACGAGACTGCATGACGAGCCGGCGGGTCATGGCGGCTGGTGACCATGGCGCGCCCAGCACGGAGAACACACAATGCCCCACGCTCCCATGGCCGAGGCGCCCGGCGCGGTCTCGCGCAACCCCGCCACCGGCGAGGTGATCGAGCGTTTCGCGTTCCAGACCCCGGCCGAGATCGAGCAGGCGCTGGCCGACGCCGACGCGGCGTTCAGGGTGTGGCGTGCGACGCCGATCGCGGAGCGTGCCGAAGTCTACGTGCGGCTGGCGGCGACCTTGCGCGCCCGCGCGGCGGAGATCGCGCCGGTGATCACGCGCGAGATGGGCAAGATCCTCAGGGAGTCCCACGCCGAGGTCGAGAAGTGCGCGGCCACCGCGGAGTGGTACGCCGAGCACGGCCCCGCCCTGCTGGCCGACGAGCCGGTCGAGGTCGAGGGCGGCGACGAGGTGCATGTCGCCTACCTGCCGATCGGCCCAATCCTGGGCATCATGCCGTGGAACCTGCCGCTGTGGCAGGCGATCCGGGCCTCGGTGCCGATCATGCTGTCGGGCAACGCGTTCGTGCTCAAGCACGCGCCCAACGTCATGCGCTGCGCCCACCTGCTGCGCGACGCCTGGGAGGACAGCGGCCTGCCGCGCGGCCTGTTCGCCATCCTCAACGCCGACAACGACGCCGTGAGCGCGGCGATCGAGGACCGCCGCATCGCCGGCGTCACCCTGACCGGCAGCATGAAGGCGGGCTCCGCCGTGGCGGCGCTGGCCGGCCGCGCGCTGAAGAAGTCGGTGCTGGAGCTGGGCGGCATCGACCCGTTCATCGTGCTGGCGGACGCCGACCTCGACGCGGCGGTGGCGGCGGGGATCAGGGCCCGTTTCGCCAATGCCGGGCAGGTGTGCCTCGCCGCCAAGCGCTTCATCCTGGAGGCACCGATCGCCGAGGCGTTCACCGCGAGGTTCCTCGACGCCGCCCGCGCGATCCGCGCCGGCGATCCCACCGACGAGGCCACCACGATCGGCCCGATCGCGCGCGAGGACCTGCGCGACGGCGTGCACGAGCAGGTCACGCGCTCGATCTCGCAGGGCGCCCGCCTGCTGCTCGGCGGCCACAAGGTCGAAGGCGCCGGCTGGTTCTACGCGCCCACGGTGCTGAGCGACGTCCGGCCGGACATGGCGGCGTTCGACGAGGAGGTGTTCGGCCCGGTGGCCGCCCTGGTGGTGGCGCGCGACGCGGACCACGCGCTGGAGCTGGCCAACACCAGCGAGTACGGGCTCAGCGGCAACTTGTGGACCGCAGACGCCGACAAGGCGCGCGACATGGCGCGGCGGATGGAGACCGGCGGGGTGTTCGTCAACGGGTTCACCGCGTCCAACCCGCGCACGCCGGTCGGCGGGGTGAAGAAGAGCGGCTACGGGCGCGAGCTGTCGCATTTCGGCATCCGCGAGTTCACGAACGCGCAGACGGTGTGGACGAAGGGCGGCTGAGCGAGACCAGGATCGAGCCTTTGGGCAGCGGAGAGAGAACCCGGCCTTGCTTGCCGATTGAACGTCCCATGCCAACGGCCCTTGAATGTGACCGGTCCGGCAAGCAAGGCCAGAGGCTCCGCCTCTGGACTCCGCCAAAGGCAAGCCTTTGGAAACCTGGGCTTAGAGCATGTTCGGACCACGCTGAGACACAGCCTGAATTTTACAGGTATTTGGCGCATCCTTGGAAGTGGAACTGGCTGAGCATCCACCCCAGACAGCCTCTTGAACCACACGACCAGCCATGCCGGAGGCCCGTTTCCATCAGATACAACCGTGCCCTACTCTAAGAGACGGGTTTCCAAAGGCCTCAGGCCTTTGGCGGGTCCGGGCAGAGCCCGGCCTTGCTTCCTGACAGGTCGATGTCGGGACCGTCGGTATCAGCCCTCCCTGCGCAGCCCGTAGGTCTCCGCCGCGGCCGGGAACGCGCCTGCCCGCACGTCCGCCGCATAGGCGGAGGCGGCCTGTTCCACGAGCCCGCGCCCATCGGCGTAGCGGCGGACGAAGCGCGGGGTGCGCTCGAACATCCCGAGCATGTCGTCGACCACCAGGATCTGGCCGTCGCAGCCGGCCGAGGCGCCGATGCCGATGGTGGGGACGGCGACCGCGCGGGTGATCTCGTCGGCGAGGTCGCGCGCGACGCCCTCGACCACGATCGCGAACGCGCCGGCAGCGTCCGCGTCGCGGGCCTCGGCCAGGGCGCGGGCGCGCTCCGCCCCGGTGCGGCCCTTGGCGCGGAAGCCGCCATCGGTGTTGGCGGCCTGCGGGCGCAGGCCGACATGGCCCATCACCGGGATGCCGCGGCCGACCAGGAAGGCGATGGTCTCCGCCATCCCGTCGCAGGATTCGAGCTTGACCGCCTGGCAGCCGGTCTCGGCGAGGATGCGGGCCGCGCTGGCATGGGCCTGGGCCGGGCCGGCCTCGTAGCTGCCGAACGGCAGGTCGACCACCACGAGCGCCTGGCGCGACCCGCGCATCACCGCCTGGCCGTGCGCGACCATCATGTCGAGCGTGACCCCCAGGGTGGAGGGCAGGCCATAGACCACCATGCCCAGCGAGTCGCCGACGAGCAGCACGTCGACGTGGCGGTCGAGCAGGGCCGCCATCGGCGCGGTGTAGGCGGTGAGGCAGACGAGCTTGTCGCCGCCCTTGCGGGCGCGCAGCGCGGGCACGCTCAGGCGGGGGGTGTCGACATGTCGGGACATCGGGGCTCGCTCGGCTTCGGCGCGGGGGTGCGCGGGCGGGAGGCTAGGGTCCGGTGATGGTGATGCGCCCGAAGCCGGACTGCGACAGGGCGGAGACGACCGCGCCGACCTGCGCGGGGCTGGCCCTCGGCTCGGCGCCGACGACGACGCGGCGGGTGAGGTCGCCCGCCGCCGCTGCCCGCAGCGCGTAGCCGAGCGTGGGCAGGGCGGAGGGCCGGCCCTCCAGGGTCAGGGCGCCGTCGTTGCCCACCATCACGATCAGCGCCGGCGCCGTGGAAGGCGGCGGGTCCGGGCGGGCCGCGGGCCTGGCAGCCGGCGCGGCGACGGTCGGGGCAGCAGGAGGCGGGGCAGCAGCAGGAGGCGGGGCAGCGGCAGGGGACGCAGGAAGCGGCGTGGCGGCCGGAGCATCCGGGACGGCGGGCGGCCTCGGGGCCGGCGTCAGGGCACCGATCATGCGTTCCTGGCGCGCCAGCTCGATGCCCAGCTCGTCGACGCGGCCGCGCAGACGCTCGATCTCCAGGCGCAGGGCGGCGACCTCCTGGCCCGGCGGCGGCGCGGCGGCCGGGCGGTCCTGCGCGAGAGCGGCAGGGACCAGAGCGGAAGCAGCGAACCCGGCGGGTGCGAGGGCCGCGAGCGCCAGGATCGCGGCGCGATGCAGGGTTCGAGCTGACGCCGCCATCCTCCGTCCCCTCGCTGTCGATCGCGGCAATAGCGCGACCCGCCCCGCCCCGCCAGGGCGCAGGCCGTCGCGGCTTCGGCCCGCCTCGCGGACCGCGGGGCGGCCGGGGGGTGAAACCGGGGCTTGACGCGGCGCGCGTGCGTCCGCCTTGCTGCGCGGCGCCGGCGGTTCGGGCCACGAACCCGAGAGCGTCACGCTGGCGGGGCATGACAAGCGCGCGGGGCCTCCCATTTCACGCCGCAGCAGGCGCGGCAGAAGCCGTGGCCGCCTGAGACAGGGATACCAACGGCCGGATGCCTCCTCACAGCAAGACACGCAGCATCGGCATCGTCGGTGCGGGACCCGGCGGGCTCGCCGCCGCCATGCTGCTGGCCCAGGCCGGCGCCGACGTCACGATCTACGAGAGCAAGGACCGCCTGGGCGGCCGTTCGGCGACGCTGACCCAGGACAGCGAGCGCGGCCGCTTCCGCTTCGACATGGGCCCGACCTTCTTCCTCTACCCCCGCGTGCTGGCCGACATCTTCGCCGCCTGCGGGCGCGTCCTGGAGGACGAGGTCGAGCTGATGCGACTCGATCCCCAGTACCACCTGATCTTCGAGGCCGGCGGCGAGATGCACGCCACCCCCGACCTGGAGCGCATGGCCGCCGAGATCGCCCGCCTCAACCCGCACGACGCCCTCGCCCTGCCGAGGTTCATGGCCGAGAACCGCACCAAGCTCGCCGCCTTCCGCCCGGTGCTGGAGAACGCGTTCAACTCGATGCGCGACTACCTGCGCCCCGACGTGCTGCGCTCGCTCAGGCTGCTGCGGCCGCACCGCACCGTGGACACCGACCTCGCCAGCCACTTCGACGACGAGCGGGTGCGCCTCGCCTTCTCGTTCCAGAGCAAGTACCTGGGCATGTCGCCGTTTCGCTGCCCGAGCCTGTTCACCATCCTCTCCTTCATGGAATACGAGTTCGGCGTGTTCCACCCGAAGGGCGGTACCGGCGCGGTGATGGCCGCGATGGCCGACGTGGCCAGCGACCTCGGCATCAAGATCCGACTGAGCGAGCCGGTCGAGACCATCCTGTTCGAGGGCAGGCGCGCGGTCGGCGTGCGCACCGCGCGCGGCGACATCCGCCACGACGCGATGGTGGTCAACGCCGACTTCGCCGACGCAATGACCAAGCTGGTGCCCGACCGCCTGCGCCGCCGCTGGAGCGACCGCAGGATCGCAGGCAAGAAGTTCTCCTGCTCCACGTTCATGCTCTATCTCGGCCTGGACGGCGCCAGCGACGACATCGCCCACCACACGATCTACCTGTCCAAGGACTACCGCCGCAACGTCGCCGAGATCGAGGCGGGCGAGGCGCCATCCGACCCGTCCTTCTACGTGCAGAACGCCTGCGTCACCGACCCCGACCTGGCGCCGCGCGGCTGCTCGACGCTCTACGTGCTGGTCCCGGTCGGCAACCGCCACGGCGAGGGCGTCGACTGGGCCAACGAGCAGGCGCGCTACCGGGCGATGACGCTCAAGCGCCTGGAGCGGATCGGCCTGCGCGACGTCGAGCGCCGCATCGTCACCGAGAAGATGCTCACTCCCGTCGGCTGGGAGCGCGACATGAGCATCCACCGCGGCGCCACCTTCAACCTGGCGCACTCGCTGAACCAGATGCTGCACCGCCGGCCGCGCAACCGGTTCGAGGATCTCGACGGGCTCTACCTCGTCGGCGGCGGCACCCACCCGGGCAGCGGCCTGCCGGTAATCTTCGAGAGCGCGCGGATCACGGCGCGGCTGATGGCCGAGGACCTCGGCATGGACCCGCACTGGAGCGCGCCGTCGAAGATGGCGCTGCCGGACTACGAGCCGGCGCTGGCGGAGCCGGCATGAGGCAGCCAGCAAGGCCAGGCTCCGCCCGGACCCGCCAAAGGCCGGAGGCCTTCGGAAACCATCCCATAGACCACGGCGCGCCATGCGGGTTCGTGCCACTCTGTGATGCCAGTCCAGGACGGCTCGCCCCGGCGGGTCCCCGCTTTCAAGACGTGGGGCAGGGCCCTGGCCTTGCTTCCTCCTCCCAGCGCAAAAGGCACCCCAATGGCTGAGACCCTTCCCGTCGGCGTCATCGGTGCCGGTCTCGGCGGCCTCGCGGCGGCCTGCGTCCTGGCCGCCCGCGGCCACAAGGTCGTGCTGTTCGAGAAGAACGACTGGCTCGGCGGCAAGGCCGCGCAGTGGGAGCAGGACGGCTACCGCTTCGACATGGGCCCGACCATCCTGACGGTGCCCTCGGTGCTGGAGCGCATCTTCGCCGAGGCCGGCGTGAAGATGTCCGACCGCCTCGACCTGCGCCGGCTCGACCCGCAATGGCGCTGCTTCTTCGACGACGGCACGCAGCTCGACCTGCAGGAGAACGTCGCGCAGATGTCGGCGAACCTGGCGCAGTACGCGCCAGGCACCGAGCGCGGCTACCAGGACTTCCTCAAGATGTCGGAGGGCCTGCACACCGTCAGCGAGAAGTTCTTCTTCTGGCGCTCGGTGGAGGACATCCGCGACACGATGGACTTCCGCAAGGGCATGGACCTCGCCACCCTGAAGGACGTGCTGAGCCTGAAGATGGGCTCCACGGTGGCCAAGCAGATCAGGAAGCGCGTCTCCGACCCCCGCGTGTCGCAGATGCTCGACCACTTCGTGCAGTACGTCGGCTCCTCGCCCTACGGCTCGCCGGCGGTGCTGTGCTCGATTGGGCACATGCAGGTCGACGAGGGCATCTGGTATCCGATGGGCGGCACGCGCGCCGTGCCGCTGGCCCTGCAGAAGCTCGCCTTGGAGCTGGGCGTCGAGGTGCGGATGGGCGACGGCGTGGCGCGGATCTCCAGCGCCGGCGGCCGGGCCACCGGCGTCGTGACCGAGCGCGGCGAGAACATCCCGCTGTCGGCCGTGGTGTCGAACATGGACAGCGTGCGCACCTACCGCGAGCTGGTCGGCGGCGCCCCTGCGGCCGGTTTCGCCAGGCGCTGGAAGCGCGAGGCGGCGTGCTCCGGCGTCGTGCTCTACCTCGGCCTCGACAAGGCCTACGAGCACCTGGCGCACCACGACTTCGTGTTCTCCCGCGACCCGGAGGAGGAGTTCGACTTCATCTACAAGAAGGGCGAGCCGGCGCCGGACCCGACCTGCTACATCGCGGCGTCCTCGTGCACCGAGCCCGGCGTGGCGCCGCCGGGCGGCGAGGCGCTCTACGTCCTGGTGCACACGCCCTACCTGCGCCCGCACCACGACTGGAAGCAGATGCTGCCGGCCTACCGCCGCGTGATCCTAGACAAGCTGGCGCGCACCGCGGGGCTCAGGGACCTGGAAAGCCGCATCCGGGTGGAGCGGGTGCTGACGCCGCAGGACATCCACGAGCGCTACCGGGTGCTGGACGGCGCGATCTACGGTCTCGCCAGCCACGGCTCGTTCTTCGGCGCGTTCAAGCCGGGCAACCGCTCGCGCGACCTGGGCGGGCTGTACCTTGCGGGCGGCGCGGCGCATCCCGGGCCCGGGATGCCCATGGTGCTGATGTCCGGCTGGATCGCGGCGGACTCGCTCGATAGCGACCGCGCGGGCGCCCGCGCGGCGTGAGCCATGCCGGGCGTGAACGGCCGATCCAGGCAGGCAAGGTTGAGGCTCCGCCTCAAACTCCGCCAAAGGCAAGCCTTTGGAATCCATTTGCTTAAGCAAGCGGTTCCCAAAGGCCTCGGGCCTTTGGCGGGTCTGGGCAGAGCCCAGCCTTGCTTTCTTTCAGGTCCGGTGTTCAAGGCCGCTGGCATGCGTGCCGGCGCCCAGGACAAACGACGCCTGCACCGTGCCTGACGGGGCACGGCGGCCGGCGCTGGACGCCCGGGCGGGCGAAGCGGACCCGCTGGCGACGCGCTCGCCGCTGACGATCGCGCTGTTCCACCGCTACCTGCTCTGGTACCTGCCGCGGCACTTCCACGCGCTGCGGCTGGCGCGGCAGGACTGGCCGGCGCTGCCCGCGGGCCGGCCGATGGTCGTGTTCACCAACCATCCGTCCTGGTGGGACCCGGCGATCTTCATCGTGGTGCATCGGACCCTGATGCGCGAGCGCGCCGGCTACGGGCCCATGGAGGCCGAGGCGCTGGGGCGCTATAGGCTGCTGCGGCGCATGGGGATGTTCGGCATCGAGGCGGACAGCCGGGCGGGGGCGGCGACCTTCCTGCGGCTGGGCGGGCGGGTGCTGGCCGATCCCCTGGGCGTGCTGTGGGTCACGGCGCAGGGCCGCTTCGCCGACCCGAGGCAGCGGCCGGTGACGCTGCGCCCCGGCCTCGCCCACCTGGCCCGGCTGGCGCCGCAGGCGTTGCTGCTGCCGCTTGCGGTGGAGTATCCGTTCTGGAACGAGAGCCGTCCGGAGGCGCTGCTGCGCTTCGGACCGCCGATCGAGGCTGCGGCACTCGGGGGCCGGTCGGCGCAGGCGGGCACGCGGATCCTGGAGGCGGCGTTGGCGACGGCGATGGACTCCCTGGCGCAGGACGCCATGGCGCGCGACCCGGCGCCGTTCCGCACCCTGCTGGCGGGCGGCGCAGGCGTCGGCGGCATCTACGACCTGTCACGGCGGGTGCGCGCCATGGCCACGGGGCGGAGCTTCGACCCCGCGCACGACCCCGTCCCGGCATCGCCGCGCGACGACACCGGGACTCGGATGGCGGACGACACCGGGCGGCCGGCATGATCGTGGTGCTGGTGCTGGCCTTCGGGCCGGTGGCGCTCGCGCTGTGGAACCTGGCGCTCTACCGCCGGCCGGCGCTCGCCACGGGGACGCCCGCGGTGTCGGTGCTGATCCCCGCCCGCAACGAGGCCGCCAACATCGCCGACGCCGTCGCCTGCGTGCTCGCCAGCCGCGGCGTCGAGATCGAGCTGGTGGTGCTCGACGATGCCTCCACGGACGCGACGCCGGCGATCCTGGCCGCCATCGACGACCCGCGCCTGCGCGTGTCCCACGCCCCTCCGCTGCCGCCGGGCTGGTCGGGCAAGCAGCACGCCTGCGCCGCCCTCGCCCGCCTCGCCCGCCACGAGCTGATGGTGTTCGTCGACGCCGACGTGCGCCTCGCGCCCGACGCCCTGTCGCGCATGGCAGGGTTCATGCAGCGCAACCCGGTCGGCATGGCCAGCGGCTTCCCGCGGCAGGTGACGATCACCTGGTCGGAGCGCCTGCTGCTGCCGCTGATCCACTTCCTGCTGCTGGGTTACCTGCCGATGGCGGCGATGCGCCGCTCGGCCTCGCCCGGCTTCGGCGCCGCGTGCGGCCAGCTGGTGATCGCGCGCCGCGACGACTATCGCCGCGCGGGCGGCCACGGCGCGATCCGGGCCTCGCTGCACGACGGCATCACCCTGCCCCGGGCGTTCCGGCGCGCGGGCGTCATGACCGGGCTGTTCGACGCCGGCCGCTTCGCCTCGTGCCGCATGTACAGCAACGCCGCCCAGGTCTGGGAGGGCCTGACCAAGAACGCCACCGAGGGCATGGCCAGCGCGCGCGCGCTGCCGGTGTGGACCGCGGTGCTGGGCGGCGGGCAGGTGCTGCCGGCGGTTCTGCTGCTGCTCTCGCCCGGCCCCGCGACGGTGGCTGCGGCAGCGGCGGGGATCGGGCTGCGGCTGCTGCTGGCGGCGCGGTTCCGCCAGCCGGTGCTGGGCGCGCTGCTGCACCCGGTCGGGGTGGCCGCGCTGCTGGTGGTGCAGTGGGCGGCGCTGCTGCGCGCGGCACGGGGCCGGCCCTCGACGTGGCGCGGTCGCGCCTATCCCGCCTCGCCGTGACCCGGGTGGCCGGCGCGCGCTCCCGCGGCATCGCGGCACGACGTGGCGCGGCGGCGGCGATGCTCGCACTGTGCTGGTCGGCCGGCGTGCAAGGCGTGGCGGCGCAGCCTGCATCGGCGCCGGACCGTGCCACGCCGTCGACCGCAGCGCAGGCCGGGGAGGCGCAGCGTGAGGTGCCGCATGCGGGCGCCGCGACGGTCACGCTGCAGGTCACGGTCACGAACGTGCGCAGCGACCGTGGCCGCGTCCGCGTGGCCGTGTGCCCGCGCGCCAGCTTCCTGCAGCCGAGCTGCGCATGGCACGCGTTCGCGCCGGCGCATGTCGGCAGCGTCGTCGTGACGGTGTCCGGCCTGCCCCTCGGCGTGTACGCGGTGCAATCCTACCTGGACGAGAACGACGACGGGAAGATCAACCGCAGCCTGCTGGGCATTCCCACCGAGGGCCTCGGCTTCTCCAACGACGCGCCGATGCGTTTCGGACCGCCTTCGTTCGACGACGCGGCCATCCGGCTGGGCTCCGCGGGCGGCGCTGTGTCGCTGCGCCTGCGCTACTTCAACTGAGCGGGGCGGCAGCGAGCAAGGCTTGGCTCCGCCTGCTGACAAGTCGGTGCCGGATGCCGTTGGTGCACCGTAGCGGTTGGCGGTCGGGTGTGACCGGTCAGGCAGGCAAGGTTGAGGCTCTGCCTCAAGCTCCGCCAAAGGCAAGCCTTTGGAGTCCGTCACTTAAGAAGCGGGTTCCCAAAGGCCTCAGGCCTTTGGCGGGTCCGGGCAGAGCCCGGCCTTGCTTCCTGACAGGTCGATGTCCTGGAGCTGCCGGCATCAGTCCCGGCGGCGTCGCAGCAGGACGAGGCCCAGGCCGGCGGAGGCGGCGAACAGCGCAAGGCCGAGCCAGAACTGCGCGCCGCGATCGACACGGGTGCCGGCGCCCAGCAGGGCGAACACCGCGGCCTGCGGCAGGTAGCCCAGCGTGGTCGCCGCCAGGAACGGCGCGAACGCCACGCCCGACACGCCGGCCAGCAGGTTGAGCAGGACGTTGCTGCCCATGGGGAGCAGCCGCAGCGTCAGGGTCGCGGTGAACGGGTTGGCGGCGAGGAACGCGTCGAGCCTGGCCGCCCGGCCGCGCAGCCGGCGCCGTGCCCAGTCCCGCGCCACGCCGCGCGCCCAGGCGAAGTCCAGCGCGCAGCCGACCAGCATCGCGAGCAGCGACAGCGCGCCCCCCTGCCCCGCGCCGAGGGCGAAGCCGCCCGCGAACGCCACCGCCTGGCGCGGCATGCCGAGGGCGCACAGCGCGCCGCCGCCTGCCACGAAGGCCAGGGCGCCGAGCGCGCCGTGGCCGGTGACCCAGCGCCCGAGCATCGCCTGCGGCGCGAGGCCGGGGAGCTGGCGCAGGGCGAGGCCGACGGCAACCAGGCCGACCAGCAGCAGCAGCGGCCGTGCCAGCAGGGCGACGCGGGAGGCGGCGTCGGAGCCGGTGCGTGGCATCCGCGACGTCGCTAGCGGCGAAGGAAGGCCAGGGCCCTGCCCTGGACCCGCCGGGGGCAGCGCTCCTGGACCGGCGCACATGAGGGCCGGCGGCACGCAGCGCGGCAGGGTGCCGCCGGCCGGGATGCAGGGTCGCGGCGGGGAGCCTGCCTGCAGCGTCGGGCTCCGGAGAAGGTCATTCCTCCAGCACCGGGCGTGTCCAGCGGCGCTGCAGCCAGGCGACGCCGGCGAGGTCGAAGATGCCCACCCAGAGCCGGTCCAGCGTGCCGTAGTTCGAGGCGCCGCGGGTGCGCGGTCGGTGGTTGACCGCGACGCTCTCGACCTGGCCGCCGGCGCGCAGCACCAGGGCCGGGAGGTAGCGGTGCATGTGGTCAAAGTGCGGCAGGGCCAGGAACGCCTCGCGCCGCACCAGCTTCAGGCCGCAGCCGGTGTCCGGCGTGGCGTCCCGCAGCAGGGCCGCGCGGATGCGGTTGGCGGCGCGCGAGGCCAGGCGCTTGGCGCGGCTGTCGCGCCGCGCGGTGCGGTGGCCGGCGACCAGCACCGGCCGCGGGCCGCCCGCCTCCTCCAGCGCCCGGGCACGGGCGAGCAGGGCGGGAATGTCGGCCGGGTCGTTCTGCCCGTCGCCGTCCAGCGTGGCGATCCAGGTGCCGCAGGCCGCGCGGACCCCGGTGAGCACGGCCGCGCTCTGGCCGCAGCTGGCGCGATGGCGGCGCAGCACGAGGGCGCGCCCGGCGCCGGCCAGCTCGGTGCGCAGCGCGCGCAGCAGGGCCGGCGTGTCGTCGGTGCTGCCGTCGTCGACATAGACGATCTCGTGCGCCACGGCGTGCAGCACGGCGCCGATTTCGAGGATCAGGGGGCGGAGGTTGGGCGCCTCGTTGCGCACCGGGACCACGACGGAGAGCAGGGGCCGGTGATCGGGCGTGGGCGCGTCGGTCATCCCGGGCCGGTAGCACCGGGGCCACGCCGGGAGCAAGGCGGCCGGACTGCCGCGGATCGGAAGCTCCCCGGATGAGGCCTACACCTGCATGTGCCAAACCGGTCGCCGCGACGGACTCCCGGACTTCCGCCTCGCTTGAGTAAATGGATTCTCAAGGCTTGACCAAAGGTGAGGCCCGAAAGTCCTGACTCACACGTGGTTTCCAGAGGCCTCGGCCTTTGGCGGGTCGAGGGCAGAGCCCTCGCCTTCCTGGCTGGATTTCGGGCTGGGACACCTCCCGGACGCGGACGCTTGCTCCGGGCGCGCGGGCGCGGTAGCACGTCGCATGCCGTTCGACGATCGGGAGTTTCCGGCGAGCTTTCCGTCCTCCCACGAGGTGGCGCTGCTGCGGCGCGATCGTCGCCTGGTGGCCGGCTGGCTGTTCGCCTGCGCGGGCATGATCTTCGTGATGGTGGTCCTCGGCGGGGCGACGCGCCTCACCGGGTCCGGACTGTCGATCATGGAGTGGGCGCCGCTGTCGGGCGCGATCCCGCCGCTCAGCGAGCACGAGTGGCAGCGGCTCTACGCGCTCTACCAGCAGATCCCGCAGTACGACCTGGTGAACCAGGGCTTCGGCCTGGTCGGGTTTAAGCACATCTTCTGGCTGGAGTGGACGCACCGGCTGTGGGGCCGGCTGATCGGCGTGGTGTTCCTCGTGCCGCTGGTGGTGCTGGCGTGGCGCGGGGCGATCCGGGCGCGGCTGGTGCCACGGCTGGCCGGGTTGTTCGTGCTCGGCGGCCTGCAGGGCGCGGTCGGCTGGTTCATGGTGTCCTCGGGCTTCCTGCCCGACACGGTGGCGGTCTCGGCGTACCGGCTGGTGGCGCACCTGACGCTCGCGCTGGTGCTGTATGCGGCGATCCTGTGGACGGCACTATCTGTGCTGCGCCCCGCGGCGCCACGGCTGTCGCAGGCATGCGGGTTGCGCCGGCTGTCGCTGCTGAGCGTGGCCCTGGTCGCCGTGACGATTGTGGCCGGCGGGTTCACGGCGGGGCTGCACGCAGGACTGGCCTACAACACCTTCCCGCTGATGGACGGGCGTGTGGTGCCGGAGGGCTGGGCGACGCTGAGCCCGGTGTGGCGCAACGTCACCGAGAACGTGCCCGCGGTGCAGTTCGACCACCGGCTGATGGCCACGCTGACGGCGCTGTGCGTGCTGGCCACGCTGGTCGTCGGCCTGCGCACGGCGCTGCCGCGCGAGGCACGGGTGACGGTGCTGGCGTTCGGGGCGGCGGTGGTGGTGCAGTATGCGCTGGGTGTCGCGACGCTGCTGTGGGCGGTGCCGGTGCCCATGGCGGTGCTGCACCAGACCGGGGCGGCGCTGCTGCTCACGGCGGGGCTGGTGCTGGCGCACGCCCTTCGAGGCGCCAAGGGGTAGCAGGCAACGCCAAGCTCTGCTCCGTGCCTGAAAGCGGAGACCCGCTGGGGGCGAGTGCCCCCGGACCACCCCCATCTTTTCAGGGCAGGCGGCAGCAGGCCGGTTTCGTGCTGGTGGCCTCAGTGATGGCTCCCAAAGGTTGGGCCTTTGGCGGAATCCAGAGGCGGAGCCCCTGGTCTTCCTAGCTTCCTGGCTCCTGCCCTACTCCGCCGCCTCCATGTTGGGCAGCTTCGCCCTGAGCCTGCGGATGCGCCGCGCATCCGCATCCATCACCCGGAACTCCACCCCTGACGGGTGGCTGATGACCTCGCCGCGCGCCGGCACCCGCCCGGCCAGCGTGAACACCAGCCCGCCCACCGTATCGATGTCCGCCCCGCGCTCGTCCGCGGTCAGGATCGGCCCGAGCCGCGTCTCGAACGCCTCGACCTTGAGTCGCGCGTCCACGTCGAGCGTGCCGTCCTGCCGCTCGGTGAGCATCGGCCCCTGGATCTCGTCGTGCTCGTCGGCGATGTCGCCGGTGATGGTCTCGACCAGATCCTCGATGGTGACCAGCCCGTCGATCCCGCCATACTCGTCGACCACCAACGCCAGGTGGATGCGCGCCATGCGCATCTGCAGCAGCAGGTCGAGCACCGGAACCTGCGGCGCCACCATCAGCGGCGAGCGCACGATCGCCTCCATCTGGAACGCGTCGGCGCGCCCGACGTAGCCGATCAGGTCCTTGATGTGGACCATGCCGACGATCTCGTCGAGCTGCTCGCGATACACGGGCAGCCGCGAGTGCCCCTCGGTGCGCACCCGGTCCATCGCCTGCTCCAGGGTGACGTCCACCGGGATCGCGACGATGTCGGCGCGCGGCACCATGACGTCGTCCGCCGTGATGCCGCGCAGCCGGAGCACGTTGGCGATCAGCGAGCGCTCCTGCCGGTCGAGGTCGTGCAGCCCTTCGGCCGGCTCCGACCCGTCCATCGACGGCGCCGGCTCGGCCACCAGCTCGGCGATCGACTCGCGCACGCCGTGCTCGGCACCACGCCGCCGCACCCCGAGGCTCAGCAGCCCGACCACCCTTGAGGCCAGCGTGGCGGCGCTCACCGCGTCACGCCCGGCAGGACACGACCCCGTCCAGCCCCCCTGTTCGTCTCGCCGCGCAGGACAAAACACCCCGGTTTTGTCCTGCCGGACAGGACATCGCCCGTGCCCTGCAGGCCGGCCCCTCGAACCCGATGCATGGCCTCCCATGCGCCGCCACGCCTCGGCGCAGCACCGCCACGCCTCGCTTCCATTCCCGTGGACTCCGCCGCCGCGCCGGCCACGCGCCATGGGTTGGGCACGCCCATCCGGTGCAGCAGCCACGCCTCGCGCAGTTCCATGCGCCGCGCCTCGCCTGCGCCATGATGGTCGTGGCCGCGCAGATGCAACGCTCCGTGCAGCACCAGATGCGCGAGGTGATGGGCGGCGTGCCGCCCGGCCGCCCTTGCCTCGCGCCGCACCACGCCGAACGCCAGCACGATGTCGCCGCCCGCCATCCCCGGCGCCGTCTCGAAGGTCAGCACGTTGGTGGCATGGTTCTGGCCACGGTGCCGGGCATTGAGGCGCCTGACCGCGGAGTCCGTGGTCAGCAGCACGCTGCCCGCGCCACCGCCCAGCCGCGCAGCCCGCGCCACCACCCGCCCGCTTCCCGGCACCAGCGCGTGCCAGCGCCGGTCCGCGACGATCAACTCGGGGACGGCTGGCTCGGGTTCGAGCGGATCGCCGCCCACGCGGGCCTGCGGATCGCGGCCGCCCGATCTGGCGGCAGAAGGCACAGGGCCCGACCCCGCCTGCGCGGGGCCGAGGCTACTTCGTGGTTCCATCGTGGTCCGTTCTGGGTCGGCGCGGCACGGCCTGCTCGCGTGCCCCCGCTTCACGTGCCCCTGCCTCGCGGGCCGGAGCGTTCGCCGCCCGGCTGTCGCGCTCGGCCACGCTGCGCTGGTCGTAGGCGTCCACGATCCGCGCCACCAACGGGTGCCTGACCACGTCGCGGCTGGTGAACCGGGTGACGCCGATCCCCGCGACCCCCTCCAGCGTGTCGATGGCGTCGCGCAGTCCCGACGGCATCCCCGATGGCAGATCCACCTGGCTCAGATCGCCGGTGATGACCATGCGCGTGCCCTCGCCCATCCGGGTCAGCACCATCTTCATCTGGGCCGGCGTGGTGTTCTGTGCCTCGTCGAGGATCACGAAGGCATGGCTCAGCGTGCGGCCGCGCATGAACGCCAGCGGCGCCACCTCGATCTCGCCGGTGCCCATGCGCCGGATCACCTGCTCGCCCGGCATCATGTCGTGCAGCGCGTCGTAGAGCGGCCGCAGGTAGGGGTCGACCTTCTCCTTCATGTCGCCGGGCAGGAAGCCGAGCCGTTCGCCCGCCTCCACCGCCGGCCGCGACAGCACGATGCGGTCCACCTGGTTGGACTGCAGCATCGCCACCGCCTGCGCCACCGCGAGGTAGGTCTTGCCGGTGCCCGCCGGCCCGAGCGCGAACACCATCTCGTGCCTGGCCAGCATCTCCATGTACGCCGTCTGCCCCGGCGAGCGCGGCCCCACCGCGCCACGCTTGGTGCGGATCGCCGGCAGGTCCGACAGCGGCAGCCGCGGGTCCGCCTCGGAGCCCCCGGACGCCGAGCGGCTGCGCCCGCCCCGAAGGTCGCGGGTCCCGTCGCGCCCACCGTCGCGCGTGCCCTCGCGACCCACACGCGACGATGCCCCTGCCATGTCCCCCTGCGACAAACCCGCCTGCGGCACGACAGCCCGGTACACGCCCGACTGCGCCGACAGGACACTTCCAAACGCGCCGGCCTGCGTCACGCCCGCCTGCGGCAGCACGACGTGCAGCGCCGGCACCCCGGACGGCTCGCTGAGGCGGATTACCGCGTCGATGTCGCCGAGCCGGATGCTCTCGCCCCGCTCCAGCCGCCGGTACAGCCCCGAGAGCGCCGCCTGCGCCAGGTCCACCCGGTCCGCGTCGCCAGAGATCGCCACCCGGTTGCCGCGGCACGCCAGCCGTACGCCGAGCCCCTGCTCCAGGCGCACCAGGTGCCGGTCATGGTCGCCCAGCAGCAGCGACAGCAGGGCGTTGTCGTCGAACTGCAGCGTCACCGCCCGCCCGGCCGCCGGGGCGGCTGCGGCGGGCGAGGGGGTCGCGCCCGGACCCGCGAGGGGCTGGACGGTGGTGGCGTCGGACTGGTTGATCAAGCGCAGGCTCTCTCCTGGTTGGGGATGATCGCGGCCTCGGGCATGACGTCCGCGGGCGCGGAGGCGGCGTCGGAGCGGCCGCGAAATGGCCCTGTGGCATCCGCCGGGTGCCCCGGGATGGGATGCCCCAGCAGCGAGTTGGGGTGCCCCATGGCGATCTGCACCTCCACCACGTGACCGATCAGCGACATCGGCCCGACCAGATGCACCGGCTGCAGGTATGGCGAGCGCCCCGACACCTGCCCTGGATGGCGCCCCGCCCCGGTGAACAGCACCGGCAGGCTCCGCCCGGCGCAGCTCGCGTTGAATGCGGCCTGCTGCGCGCGCAGCAGCGCCTGCAGCGATTGCAGCCGCTCGTCGCGCACCGCGTCGTCGACCTGCTGCGGCGCGCCCGCCGCGGGCGTGCCCGGCCGGGGCGAGTACTTGAAGCTGAACGCCTGCGCGAATCCCACCGCCTCGATCAGCCGCAGCGTCGCCGCATGGTCCGCGTCGGTCTCGCCGGGATGGCCCACGATAAAGTCCGACGACAGCGCAAGGTCCGGCCGCGCCGCCCGCAGCCGGTCCACCAGCCTGAGGTAATCGTCCGCCGTGTGCCGCCGGTTCATCGCCGCCAGCATCCGGTCCGACCCCGACTGCACCGGCAGGTGCAGGAACGGCATGAGTTGCGGCAGGTCCCGGTGCGCCTCGATCAGGCAGTCCCCACCCGCCCCCTCTCCGGCCCACTCTCCGGCCATGTCGCGCGGATGCGAGGTGGTGTAGCGCAGCCGCGCCAGACCCGGGATCTCCGCCAGCGCCCGCAGCAGCCGCGCCAGCCCCCACGTGCCGCCTCCCCTGCCATCATCGGGCGCCTCGCCGTGGTACGCGTTGACGTTCTGCCCGAGCAGGGTGATCTCGCGCGTGCCCTGCGCCACCAACCGCCGCGCCTCGGCCAGCACCGAGGCCGCTGGCCGGCTCGCCTCCGCCCCGCGCGTGTAGGGCACCACGCAGAACGAGCAGAACTTGTCGCAGCCCTCCTGCACCGTGAGGAACGCCGTGATCCCCTGCGGCGCGGCGGCGTCCGGCAGGAAGTCGAACTTCTGCTCGGGCGGAAAATCCGTCTCGACCACCGCACCCGCCGCCCGCGTGGCCCGCGCCACCATCTCCGGCAGCCGATGGTAGGTCTGCGGCCCAAGCACGATGTCCACGTACGGCGCCCGCGCCAGGATCTCCGGCCCCTCCGCCTGCGCCACGCATCCCGCCACCGCGAGAATGGTGCGCTGCCCCCGCTCCGCCCGCGCCTGCTTGACCAGCCGCAGCCGCCCCAGCTCGGAGAACACCTTCTCCGCCGCCCGGTCGCGGATGTGGCAGGTGTTGAGCACGATCATGTCCGCGTCGTCCGGTCCGTCCGCCGGCCCGTATCCGACCGGCGCCAGCACGTCGGCCATGCGCAGGCTGTCATACACGTTCATCTGGCAGCCCCAGGTGATGACGTGCAGCCTGCGGCGGTTGGAGCGCACGTCCGACGCACCGGTCCCGGGCGCATCGGCCAGGGTTGCGTCGTGCTCGGCAGGTGGTTCGGCAAACGGAGCGGTCATCGGCACGCTATCCCCGACCCGCCCGGAACAGCCCGGCGGGAGCGGGAGGAAGCGGGACGGCTCGGGAGCGAGTCAACCCTGGAGACGGCGTGCCGCAGCGGCGCTTGTCCTGTTCCGATGACGGGAGTGTCGCAGGACGGACCGGGGCCGTGTCAAGCAATTCACCGCGGGCGCGTGCCGGTTGGCAAGGCGGCCAGCAAGGCCGGGCTCTGCCCGGACGTGCCATGCCCCCTTCTTCAAGCCCGGGCCTTCGGAACCACATCTCCTGAGCAAGGGGTTCCGAAGGCGGGCCTTCGACGAAGCCCGCAGGCCAAGCCTCTGGCCCGCCTCCCCGCGCCTCGCCGCGACGCTTGGCCTGCCTCGGCATTCTGGTGCAAGAACATCCCCGCCTCGAACGCCCGGACGGGCCGCAGCGGAGTGTGTCGCATCGTCATCGTGTTCGCCATCGGCCACCCCGGATTCGACTCCCTGGGCGAGGGCTGGTCCGATCCGGAAGGGGACCGCACCTGGGCCATGGGCCCGCGCAGCACCCTGGTGCTGCCCAGGCTGGTCCCGATGCCCGACGGCTACACCGCCACCCTGAACGTCCAGGCCTACGAGCCCGGCGACCGCGTCCAGGCGCTGCGCGTCCTGTGCAACGGCACCGACCTGGGCGAGCACGAGCTGCCCCGCGGAGGGCCGCTGGTGCTCCGGCTCGACGCCGCGGCGCTGGCCGGGCACGGGCGGACCGAGCTGGTGTTCCTCCCCCGCCACCACACCAGCCCGGAGTCCGTCGGCCACAGCGAGGACCGCCGCCCGCTCTCCTTCTCGCTGTCGTGGATCTCGTTCTCCGCGCGCATGCCGCCTGCCGACGTCATCGAGCCGCCGGTGGCAGGTCTTGACGACGCGGCGCTGATGATGGGCTTCGAGAGCCTGGGCGACGACTGCGAGTTCGGCTTTGCCCAGCGCGCCGCCGGCGCCGAGCCGCTCAGCCTGCTGCGCTTCGGCGGCATCCGCCTGCACCGCCTGGACGAGGCGCTGGCGACCGAATTCGCCGGCATCGACGACCCCGCCGAGCTGGGCATCTCGATCCAGGGCGGCCGCGGCCACGGCGAGTACATGATCGTGCAGAACCGCTACCGCTACCTGTACCACACCTTCGTCAATTCCTGGGAGATGGACCGCGACGCCCTGGTCGCGCGCGAGGCGCAGCGCCTGCACTTCTGCCGGCGCAAGCTGCTGGAGGACCTGGAGGACGGCGACAAGATCTTCGTGGTCAAGAGCAGCCTCGGCACCGGCCTGCGCCTTGACCAGGTGGCGCCGGTGGCCGACCGGGTGGCCCGCCTCGGCGGCGGCATCACCTTCTGGGCGAGCGCGTCGGACGACGACCACCCGCCGGGCACCCTGGAATGGCACGGGCCGACCCTGCTGGAAGGCCGCCTCGACCGCCTCTGCACACCGGGCGAGGCGACGCAGTTCACGCCGTACTGGCTGCCGCTGTGCCGCAAGGTCCACCGCGCCGTGGCCGCCCGCAAGGGCCGGCACGTGCCCTGAGGGCGCGACAGGCAGACAGCAAGGCTGGGCTCTGCCCAGACCCGCCAAAGGCCGAGGCCTTTGGAAACCATTTTTGAAGAAAGATTTCGTTGAGACGACCTGAACAGTGCATACTAATCGGCCATCCACATGGTTTTTTGTAAGCCTGTAAATGCTTCGACTAAAAGCTAATTCTTCTCTAACTAGTGGATTTCAAAGACTTTCCTTTGGCGGAGTTTGAGGCAGAGCCTCAACCTTGCTTGTTTTCTGGGCCTGGCACCACCCTGTTCTGCCGTAGCCACGCCGCGCCCTCGGCAACCTGCGCCCATGCCGCCTGCGCCAGCACCTTGCGCGACGCGAACTGCTCCGGGTCGAGCGGCGGGTGCAGCCACACCGTGGCCCGCATTCCCCGGCACTGCAGCAGCCGCCAGGCGTGCGGCGCCAGATCCATGCCGCCGTACCAGGCGAACAGCGACCGCCCGCCCCGTCCCACCGGCAGCCCGCCCAGGCGGTCATAGACCACCGACACCGGCTGCACGAGCGGCCCGGCCCTGTCTGTCCGGCCCGCGCCCACGGCGGCGAAGAACGCGGAATGGAACGGCAGCACCCGGGTGCCGTCCGAGCTGGTGCCCTCGGGGAACAGCAGCAGGTTGTCGCCCGCGGCCAGCCGACCCAGCAGGTCGTCGCGCTCGCGCCCGGTCCCGGAGCGCTTGCGGCTGACGAACACGGTGCGTCCCAACCGCGCCACGGTGCCGATGCCGGGCCAGCGCGCCACGTCGGCCTTGGACACGAAGCACGCCTCCAGCTGCCCGCCCAGCACCGGGATGTCGAGCCAGGAGCTGTGGTTGGCGGCGAACACCACCGCGCGCCCGGGCACGCGCGCCACGGTGCCGACCACGCGCACCTCCATGCCCACGAGGCGCGCGACGCCCGCCCAGAACAGCCGCGCGAACACCACCTTGCCCCGGCCCGGCAGCAACAGCAGCACCGACTGCACGACGCACCCCGCGAGCGTCCAGGCGACCACCAGGGCGAGACGCAGCCCTGCCTGCACCGGACGCGGGGTGGCGCGCAGCGGCGGCGCGGCATCGTGCCCCGAGGCGTGGCCCAGGCACCGCGAGGCGACGGGGGCCGGACGGCGGGGCGGCTCGCCGAGGCTGGCATTGGTGGGCGCGACCGGCTCGCGCGACCGGCCTGATGGGTCCTGCATTGCGTATTTGTAACGCTGAGCGACCCCAGCGGCAACTCGCGTCCCCTGCCCGCCGGACACGATTTGGGGCAGCGCAGGGGGGCGGGATGAGTTACCAGACCCTCAATGGAGCGCCAGGCACCGCCCCCGAGTTCTGATATCCCCGCCGGGCGGTTCCTGACCCTGTGGCGGCGGGCGACCGCCCTTGTGCCGGTCGCGGCCTTGATGGTCGCGCCCACGCTTGCAACACCTGTGCTAGCGGCAGCCTTCTTCCTGGCGTTGGCGGGCGAGGGAGGCGCGCCGGCGCGCGCCGCCGACCCGCTTCCCTACACGGTGGGCTTCGCCAGGACCGGCAACGCCGCGCTCGACGGCGCGATCAGCGGCTCCTCGCAGCTGCAGTCGCTGCGCACCAACGCCCCGGTCGGTCCGTTCGCCCTGGTCGCGCGCGCGCAGGCCGATGTCGGACGCCTGACCACCGCGCTGGAAAGCTTCGGCTACTACGGGGCCACGCTCGCGATCCGCATCGACGGCCTCGCCGCCGACGACCCCGCCCTGCCGGAGCGGCTCGCGGCCCTGCCGGCCGGGCGCAGCGTCGCGGTCACGGTGGGCGTGGCCACCGGGCCGCTGTTCCATCTCGGCGCGGTCATGCTGAAGGGCGAGGTGCCTCCCCGTGCCCGCGACGCCCTGAAGCTGAAGCCGGGCGACCCGGCGGTGGCTTCCGACGTGCTCGCCGCGCGCGACCGCGTGCTCACCGCCCTGCAGGAGGACGGCCACGCCCTGGCCAAGGTCGACGCGCCTGTCGCGTTCCTGCACCCCGACGCGCGCACCCTGTCGGTCGACTACGCCGTGGACGAGGGCCCGCGCGTCGACATCGGCCCGATCGCGCTCGACGGCCTGGGCGGGGTGAACGAACGGTTCATGCGCCGCCGCCTGCTGGTCCACCCGGGCGAGCTGTACCTGCCCAGCAAGATTGAGGCGGCGCGCACCGACCTGGCCGCCACCGGCGTGTTCTCCGGCGTGCAGGTCCGCGCCGCACCCAAGCTCGACCCCGCCGGACGGCTGCCGCTGACCTTTGACCTGCAGGAGCGCCGCCGCCACGCGGTCGGGCTGGAGGTCGGCTACTCCACCGACCTCGGCATCGAGGTCACCGCGAGCTGGTCCGACCGCAACCTGTTCGGCAACGCCGAGCAGCTCAACCTCTCCGCCACCGCGACCGGCGGCGGCAGCGCGGTCAAGGGCCTCGCCTACGACGCCCGCGCGCAGTTCCTCAAGCCCGATTTCGGCCGCCGCGACCAGGTCGGCGAGCTGGACCTGGAGGCGCTCAAGCAGAACCTGCTGTCCTACAACCAGGTCGCGATCATCGCCGCCGGCACGGTGCGCCGCAAGTTCTCCACCGTGTGGAGCGGCAGCGTGGGGCTTAAAGGCGAGCAGGAGCAGATCCAGCAGGAGGGCGTTACCACCAACTACACCCTGGTCGGCGTGCCGGTCTCGGCGCAGTTCGACATGACCGGGCTCGCCGACCCGCTGCTCGACCCCACGCGCGGCGTGCGCGGCGCGCTCACCGCGACGCCCACGGTGAGCCTCGCCGGCACCCAGCAGTTCTTCGCCATCCTGCAGGCCAGCGGCTCGACGTATCTCGATTTCGCCACCCTCGGCCTGACGAAGCCGGGCCGCAGCGTGGTCGCCCTGCGCGCGCTGGTCGGCTCCATCCAGGGCGCCACCAGCCAGTTCTCCCTGCCACCCGACCAGCGGTTCTACGGCGGCGGCTCGGCCACGGTGCGCGGCTACCAGTTCCAGGGCGTGAGCCCGTACTTTCCCCGCACCACCGTGCCCACCGGGGGTGCGGGGATCGACGCCGGCACCGTGGAGCTGCGCCAGCGCATTGTCGGCAACATCGGCGCGGTCGGCTTCCTCGACGCCGGCCAGGTCAACGCCACGCCGGCGCCGTTCGGCGGCACGCTGCGGGTCGGCGCGGGCGTCGGCGCACGCTACTACACCGCGATCGGCCCGATCCGGCTCGACGTCGCGGTGCCGCTGAACAAGCCGCCGGGCGGCGACACGTTCGAGCTGTACATCGGTCTGGGGCAGGCATTCTGATGCGCGACACGGACCCGCCCGCACCGCCTCCCGCCGCTCCTCCGCCGGGCGGCCCGCTCGCTGCCGCACCCGTGCCGCGGCGGCGGCTGCGCCGGGCGCTGCGCCTGGCCGCGTGGATCGCGGCGGTGCTGGTGGCAATCCCCGTCGTGGTGGTCGCCACGATCCTGGTCGTGGCCAACACCGCGCCTGGCCGCCGCCTGATCGAGCGCGAGGCAAGTGCGCTTACCGGCGGCACCGTGGTGCTCGACGGCCTGGGCGGGCGCTTCCCCGACCGGCTGCGCCTCGCCCACGCCGAGCTGCGCGACGCCGATGGCGTGTGGGTGAGCCTGGACCACCTGGCGCTGGACTGGTCGCCGCTGCGGCTGCTGTCGCGCGACGCCTGGATCGACCGGCTCGACGTGGACGTAGTGCGTCTGGACCGTCTGCCCGCTCCCGCCACGCCGACCGCTCCGGCAAAACCCTCGTCTGGCTCGTTCAACCTGCCGGTGCGCGTGGACGTGGCGGCGCTGCACGTGCTGCGCCTCACTCTGGGCCAGACGGTGGCCGGCGTCGCCGCGGTGGCCGAGATCACGGGCGCCGCCCACCTCGCCTCGCTCAGCCAAGGCAACGGCGCCGTGAGCGTCACCCGGATCGACAGCCCCGGCACCTACAGGGCCGGCGGCCGCATCGGCCCCGACTCGCTCCAGGCCACGCTCGACGCCGCCGAGCCGCCCGGCGGCCTGGCGTCGGCGGTGGCCAAGCTCCCCTACCTTGGCGCGCTCACGCTGCACGCCAGCCTGGACGGCCCGCGCTCCGCCGAGGCCACGGTGCTGGCCCTGCAGGCGGGCGAGTTGCGCGCCGATGCGCACGGCACGCTCGACCTCACGAACCGCAGCGCCGACATCGAGCTGAGCGCCACAGCGCCGGCGATGACGCCAGCCCCCGGCGTGTCGTGGCAAGGCGTGGCCCTGCGGGCGCATAGCCGCGGCCCGTTCACCACGCCCGCCGCCACCGGCCACCTCGATGTCGCCGGCATCGCGGCGGGCGGCGCGACGCTGGGCCGGCTGCTCGCCGACGTGGCCGGCGACCGCGGCCATGTCGGCCTGAAAGCCAGCGCCGCGGAGCTGCGCATCCCCGGCCCGAAGCCGGAGCTGCTGGCGGCAGCCCCCCTGCTGCTCACCGCCGACGTGCAGCTCGACGACCCGGCGCGTCCGGTGGCGTTCACCCTGTCGCACCCGCTGCTCGCCGCCACCGGCACCGCGAGGACCGGCGGCGACCTCGCGGCGGCGGTGCACCTGGTGCTGCCGGCGCTGGCCCCGCTGGCGGCGGCGGGCGGCGTGGACATCCAGGGCCACACGGCGCTCGACGCCACCGTGTCGCGCCCTGCCTCCGCCGCGAAGAACGCCCCCCCGCCGCCAATGCGGGTTGGGCTCGACGGCACGGTCGCGATCACCGGCGGGCTGGCCCCGGTGCCGGCGCTGATCGGCGAAGCGGGCAAGCTGTCGGTCGCGGCGGTGCTCGACGGCGCGGACATCACGCTGGACCACGCCATGGTGGACGGCCGCGCGCTGCACGTGTCCGCCAACGGCACCGACCGGGAGGGCGTGCTGGACCTGGACTGGACCGTGGCGCTCGCGGATCTGGCCGCGCTCACCCCGAAGCTGTCAGGCGACATCGCCACCAAGGGGCACGTGTCGGGGATGCTGCCGGCGGCGGCCACGACCACGACCACCGCGACCGTCCCGACCGCTCAGACGCAGACGACGCAGACCGCGACCGCCCAGACGGGCACGGTGCCGCTCGCACCGCCTCCGGTGCCCGGGGCCACGCTGCCCGCAGCCCCGCCCGCGGCAGCCGCGGGCCTCGCCGTCACCGCGACGGCCGATGGCACCGTCGCCGCGCAGGGCGTGCCGCGCGGCCCGGTGCACCTCGCGGTGGAGGCGCACGGCCTGCCGATAGCACCCGACGCCACGATCACCGCCTCCGGCCGCTTCGACGGCGCGCCGATCGCGCTCGATGTCGCCGCGCAGAAGCGCCTCGACGGCACACTGCACGCCACGATCCGCAAGGCCGAGTGGAAGAGCGCACAGGCCAGCGCCGACGTGACCCTGCCGCCCGGCGCGAAGCTGCCGGTGGGCACGGTGGACCTGCGCATGACCCGGCTCGCCGACCTGGAACCGCTGCTGCACCAGGCGGTGCGCGGCGCGGTGAGCGCGAGGATCGACATGGCGCCCGGCGGCGGCACCCCGCAGGCCCGGGTCGACGTGGAGGGTCGCGATGTCGGGCTCGGCGCGAACGGCGTCGCCCGCCTCGCCCTGACCGGGCACGTGGACAACCCTACCGCCAGCCCCGTGGTCGCGCTGAAGCTGGATGCCGCGGGGCTGCAGGCCGGCGCGATCACCGGCGCGGCGCAGCTCGACGCCGCGGGGCCGCAGGACGCGCTCGCGCTGCGCCTCGCCACCACGCTGCACGACGTCGCCGGCGGCGACGCCCAGGCGCAGGCGCAGGCGCTGCTCGACCTGCCCGCGAAGACCGTGGTGCTCCGCACGCTGGCCGCCAGCGCCCACGGCGAGCAGCTTCGCCTCGTGGCGCCCGCCAGGGTCAGCTTCGCCCCAGCCGTCGCCGTGGATCGCCTGCGTCTCGCGCTCGGCGAGGCCACCGTCGAGCTGGCCGGCCGGCTGAGCCCGACGCTTGACCTCGTCGCGAGCGCGCACAACGTCACGCCGGCGCTGGCAAGACCGTTCGCGCCCACGCTCGACGCCCAGGGACGCATCGACCTCGACGCGCGCCTCGCCGGCACGCCCGCTTCCCCCACCGGCACCGTGAAGCTCGCCGCAGCCGGGATGCGACTGCGCACCGGCTCCGCCGCCAGCCTGCCGCCCGCCACGCTGGCCGCCACCGCGCAGCTCGCCGGAGGTGCCGCGCGGCTGGACGCCCGCCTCGACGCGGGCCCGAAGGTCAGGCTCGCCGTGACCGGGCAGGCGCCGCTGGGGGCAGGCCCGCTCGCGCTGGCGGCGCGCGGCACCGTGGACCTCGCGGTAGCCGACCCGATCCTGACCGCCGGCGGGCGGCGCGTGCTCGGCCAGCTCACGCTCGACACCACGGTGGCCGGCACCGCCGCGGCGCCGCGCCTCGCCGGCACGATCCGCCTCGACCGCGGCGAGGTGCAGGACTTCGCGCAGGGGCTGCACCTGACCGACGTGACCGCGCTGGTCGAGGCCGCCGGCGACACGCTGCGCCTCGCCAGCCTCTCCGCGAAGGCGGGGCGGGGCACCATCACCGCGAACGGCACCGTGGGCGTGCTCGCTCCCGGCCTGCCGGTGGACCTGCGCATCCGCGCCGCCAACGCCCAGCCGCTGTCGAGCGACCTGCTGACCGCCGTGCTCGACGCCGACCTCTATGTGCGCGGCCAGGCGAAGGCCCGCATCGACGCCGGAGGCACGGTGACCATCCGCTCCGCCTCGATCAACGTTCCCAACAGCCTGCCCACCAGCGTCGCCAAGCTCGACGTCATCCGCCCGGGCGACAAGCCGCCTGCCGCCGCCACCGGCCCCGCGCTGCTGGTCGGCCTCGATCTCACCGCCGATGCGCCCGGCCAGATCTTCGTGCGCGGCCACGGCCTCGACGCCGAGCTGGCCGGCAGGCTGCACGTCGGCGGCACTTCCGCGGCGCCGCAGGTCTCCGGCGGCTTCGACCTGCGCCGCGGCACCTTCTCGCTCGCCGGTACCACGCTGCGGTTCAGCCGCGGCCGGGTCGGCTTCGACGGCACCGGCGTGAACAACAGGATCGATCCCACGCTCGACTTCCAGGCCGACACCACCGCGGGCAACGTCACGGCCAGCCTCAAGGTCGGCGGCTACGCGGACGCGCCGAAGATCACGCTGTCGTCGAATCCCGAGCTGCCGCAGGACGAGGTGCTCGCCCGCCTGCTGTTCGGCCAGAGCCTCAAGCAGCTCAGCCCGTTTCAGATCGCGGCCATCGCCGGCGCGCTCGCCGACCTGTCCGGCGTTGGCGGCGGCGTCGACCCGCTGTCGCGCGTGCGCAAGGGTCTCGGGCTGGACCGCCTCTCGCTCGGCAGCTCGGCCACCGGCAACGGCGCCAGCGTCGAGGCCGGCCGCTACGTCGCGCAGGGCGTCTACGTCGGCGCCAAGCAGGGCACCAGCGGCGGCACCCAGGCCCAGGTGCAGGTCGACCTCACCCGTCGCCTGAAGCTGCAGACCACGATCGGCACCGGCGGCGGCACCCCGGCGACCGGCATCACCCCCGACAACGACCCGGGCAGCAGCGTCGGGCTCAAGTACCAGTTCGAGTACTGAGGCCGCCGACGCCTGGCAGTAAGCGTGATGCGCCGGCAAGGCCGGGCTCTGCCCGGACCCGCCAAAGGCCTAATGCCTTCGGAAACCCATCCTTTAAGTAATGGATTCCAAAGACCTGCTTTTGGCGGAGTTTGAGGCAGAGCCTCAACCTTGCTTCCTGTTCCTCGGCGCACCGCTCCCAGGCAGTGCAGGACCGGGCGACTCGCTGTCCGTCGTCCGCGTCCCTTGCTCCCCGCGCCGGCTTCGGTTCTTCTCCGCTCCGGCAGGACAAGGCGGGGATCATGCGGGTGGGTGCGGCGGTTCTGGTGGCGTTAGGGATGTCCGCGGGGCCGGCGGCGGCGGCCGACCTGCACAGCTGCCTGGCCTCCGTGGGGTTCGAGCGCTCCTCCACCCTGGCGGTGCAGTGCGCCGCGGTGATCCACTCCGGCACCATCTGCCGCCTGGAGCAGCCCTGCGACCAGCTGGTGCTCGGCATTCGCCAGGGCTGCGCGGCCCTCGCCAACAACGACCCGCTGAGCCTGCCCCCGTTCTGCGGCAACGATCTCCCCGCTCGCTAACCACCTCGCCTGGCGAGCGTCGATGCGCCAGGTCCTTGCCGCAGGCGCGGCGACGCCGGGCACACACCTTCGTCAGACAGCCCCTTTCGCCTTCGAGGTTGCAAAGAGCGGACTTCCCTGCGCCGGTCCGATCCGCTAAAGCATCAGAAGCTCTGACCGATCGGTCAGGCACCGGAGGCTGGCCGTGCCCTGGCGTGGGGGTGCCGCCGCGGTCAGGGGGCGTTCGCGATGGACAGGCAGCAGAACGACGACATGCGCGAGCGCGACGAGCGAGCGTCCGAGACGCAGAGCCTCGCCGCGCACGAGCCTCCCGACCACGACGCCGCCCGCCCCCTCCTGCAGCCGCCCATGCGCCGCAACGATGCGGATCGTCCCGCCCGCGAGGCCCCGGGCAAGAAGCGAGAGAGCGATGGGGATGACGACGGGAGCGGAGACGACAAGAAGGGCGCTTCGGACAAGGGCGACGACGCGAAGGGCGGCGACAAGAAGGGGGACGACGAGGACCCGGAGCAGGCGAAGCGCCGCAAGAAGGCACGTCCCTTCGTGCGCCTCGGCATCGTCCTGGCGCTGCTGATCCTGATCGGCGGCGGCTTTTACTACTGGCAATCGACCAAGGACATCGAGGACACGGACGATGCCTACACGGACGGCCGCGCCGTCACCATCGCGCCGCATGTCGCGGGCTACGTGGTCAAGCTCGCCGTCAACGACAACGAGTTCGTCCACCAGGGCCAGGTGATCCTGCAGATCGACCCACGCGACTACATCGCGGCCCGCGACCAGGCGGCGGCGTCGCTTGCCACCGGCGAAGCGCAGGTCAAGGGACAGGAGCAGGCCACCGAGGTGGCCAAGGTGACCTTCCCCGCCCAGCTCCAGCAGGCCCGCGCCAACCTCGACTCCGCCAAGGCCAACCAGTTCAAGGCGCAGACAGACTTCAACCGCCAGCACCGCATCGACCGGGCGGCGACGACGCAGGCCGACGTGGATGCGAGCACCGCCGCCCTCGGCCAGGCCAACGCACAGGTCGAGCAGGCGCAGGCTGCGCTCACCCAGGCCACGCCGGTGGCGCCCAGCATCGGCCAGCAGACCGCCACCGGCAAGCAGCGTGCGGCGGCGGTGCAGCAGGCGCAGGCCTCGCTGGCGACGGCGGAGCTGAACCTGGGCTGGACCACGGTGCGCGCGCCGATGGACGGCTGGATTACCCACCGCAACGTCAACCAGGGCGACTACGTGCAGCAGGCGCAGCAGATCCTCTCCCTGGTCTCGCCCGAGGTCTGGGTCACCGGCAACTTCAAGGAAACCCAGCTCGCCCGGATGCGCCCCGGCCAGCACGTCAACATCAGCGTCGACGCCTACCCCACGCTCAAGCTGCACGGCCACGTCGACGGCATCCAGCTCGGCTCCGGCTCGAAGTTCACCGCCTTCCCGCCGGAGAACGCCACCGGCAACTACGTCAAGATCGTGCAGCGCGTGCCGGTCAAGATCGTCATCGACAGCGGCCTCGACCCGTCCCTGCCGTTGCCGCTCGGCATCTCGGTGGAGCCCACGGTGGAGCTGAAGTGAGCGGCGACAGCGGCAAGGACGACAGCGGCAAGAACCAAGCCGCTGCCAACCGAGGCGGCGACTCCGGCGCGAAGGCCGAGCAGCAGAAGGACTGGAAACCCAAATACAACCCCTGGTTGATCGCCGTGGTGGTCACGCTTGCCGCATTCATGGAGGTGCTCGATACCACCATCGTCAACGTCTCGCTGCCCCACATCGCGGGCAGCCTGTCCTCGTCCTACGACGACGCCACCTGGGCGCTGACCTCCTACCTGGTGGCCAACGGCATCGTGTTGACCATCTCGGGCTGGCTGTCGGACACGTTCGGCCGCAAGCGATACTTCCTCACCTGCATCTTCATGTTCATCGTGTTCTCGTTCCTGTGCGGCATCGCCACCAACCTCGGCGAGCTGGTGGTGTTCCGCCTGCTGCAGGGCTTCTTCGGCGGTGGGCTGCAGCCCAGCCAGCAATCCATCATCCTCGACACTTTCCCGCCGGCGCAGCGCGGCAAGGCGTTCGGCCTCACCGCGCTCGCCACCATCGTCGCCCCGGTGATCGGCCCGACCCTTGGCGGCTATCTCACCGACACCTACTCCTGGCGCTGGGTGTTCTTCATCAACATCCCGGTGGGCCTGGCGACCGTGGCCGCCGTGTTCGCCGTGCTCGAGGACCCGCCCTGGGCCGGCAAGAAGAACCGCAAGATCGACGTGATCGGCCTGTCGCTGATCACCCTCGGGCTGGGCTGCCTGCAGGTGGTGCTCGACCGCGGCGAGGACGACGACTGGTTCGGCTCCCCGTTCATCCGCGTGCTCGCGCTGCTGGCCACGCTGGGCATCCTTGGCGCGATCGGCTGGCTGCTGGTCGCGAAGAAGCCGGTGGTCAACCTCTACGTGTTCGGCGACCGCAACTTCGCCCTTGGCGCCGTGATGATCGCCGCGGTCGGGCTGCTGCTCTACTCCAGCGCCATCCTGATCCCCCAGCTCGCCCAGCAGGTGCTGGGCTACACCGCGACGCTCGCCGGCCTCGTGCTGTCGCCGGGAGGCCTCGTGATCATCGTGCTCATCCCGTTCGTCGGCATGCTGATGAGCAGGGTCGCGGTGCGCTACGTCATCGCGTTCGGCTTCGCGCTGATGGGCTGCGCCATGCTCTACTCCAGCCACCTGGTGCCCGGCATCGACTTCATCACCCTAGTGAAGATGCGCGCGTTCCAGACCGCGGCGCTGGCCTTCCTGTTCGTGCCGATCAGCACGGTGGCCTATGCCACCCTGCCGCGTGCGATGAACAACGATGCCGCCGCCCTGTTCTCCATGTCGCGCAACGTGTGCGGCTCGATCGGCATCTCGCTCGCCACCGCCCTGGTCACGCAGCGCACGCAGATCCAGATGGCGCAGATGTCGCGCAACATGACTCCGCTCAACCAGGGCTTCGTCATGGCGCGGCAGCAATACGAGGCCGGGCTGCTGGCCATGGGCCGGGTCGCCTCCACCCTGGAGAGCACCGCCACGGGACGGATCTACCAGCAGTACCGCACGCAATCCTCGGTGCTGGCCTACGCCGACATCTTCACCTACTGCGCCATCGGAGCCTTCGCGGTGGTGCCGCTGGCATTCCTGCTGTCCAAGACCAAGAAGGGCGGAGGCGACGCGCCGGCGGCGCACTGAAGCAGGCAAGGTCGAGGCTCTGCCTCAAACTCCGCCAAAGGCTGGGCCTTTGGACTGCCTTTCTTGAAGGATGGGTTTCCAAAGGCCTCAGGCCTTTGGCGGGTCTGGGCAGAGCCCAGTCTTGCTCGCCTTCCTGCTACTTCGCCGCGAACCGCGCGAACGAGCGTGCCAGCACCTCGTAGGTCTCGCGCCGGAACGCCACCGCCAGCCCCGGCAGCTCCTCCAGCCGCGCCCAGCGCCAGGCGTCGAACTCCGGGTGCGGGTCGGCGTCGAGCCGGATGTCAGAGTCCTCCCCGGTGAAGCGCAGCGCGAACCAGCGCTGCCGCTGCCCGCGGAACCGCCCGCCCAGCGCGCGGCCCAGCAGCTCCGGTGGCAGGTCGTAGCTCAGCCAGTCCGGGTGCTCGCCGACGATCTCGGCGCGCGCGGTGCCGATCTCCTCCGCCAGCTCGCGCAGCACCGCGCCCCGCGGATCCTCGCCGGCGTCGATGCCGCCCTGCGGGAGCTGCCAGCCGCCGGGTGCCCCCTCGGCGTTGGGCAGGTCGGCGCGGCGGGCGACGAATAGCAGGCCGTCGCGGTTAAACAGCGCGGCGCCGACATTGGGACGGTAGGGAAGATCGCTCATGGCGCCCTCCGGGCCGCGGACACGCCGGGGGCGGACGGAGCGCCCGCCACCTGGCCGTGCGGCGTCGCAGCGGTGGGCATGGCCAGGGCGTCCGCCTCGTCCCGAACCGGCCCGCCCGAAGCCGGTCCGCCTCCCGCGACACCGGACGGCCCGGTCCCGGACAGTGCGCTTCTGCCTGTCCTGACCAGCGCGCTCACGGGGGCGAGCACGAGGCCGCGCGCCGCCAGCCCCTTGGCCCATGCGGCGAGGCGCTCCACCGTGACCGGGCGCGGCGGCCCGGCCAGGCCCACCGCGGCGCCGTTCTCCTGCGCCGCCGCCTCCAGCCGCGCCAGCCTGGCGTTCAGCGATGCGGCGCCCGCCGGCTCGTCCACCACCAGGTCCACGCCGCACGAGGCAAGCTGGGCGGGCAGGCGCGTGCCCGCCGTATCGACGTAGAGTAGCCCGCGTGCCGCGAGGCCTTCGGCCACCGCTGCGAACGGACGCCCGCTCAGGGCGAAGTGCTCACCGCGCTGCCCGTCCGAACCGCCGGTCGCGCCGACGTATCCCCCGAAGCGGCCGAGCACCCCGGCAAGGTTGGCAGCGTTGGCTTCCGGGGTTGCATCGATGGTGAGCGCCCGCCCGCCCTCGTCGTTCAGCGGCGCACCGGCGGGCTCCATCGGGATCGAGGCCAGCAGCTCGTGCCCCTTCAGCCGAGCCTGGCGCAGCAGCGCCTCGGGGTGCGGGGCGTAGGGCGAAACCGCGAGGTCGATGGCGCCCGGCAGGACGTTGATCGCGGCCAGGCTGTCCGCCTCGGACAGGCCGATGCCGTCGAGCACGACCGCCACCAGCTTCGCGCCCGGCGCAGCCTGGAACGGTCGCGCGTAGGCCTGCATCGGCGCGAGCCCATCCGCCCCGATGCGCGGCAGCGCCAGCCCGTCGGCCGCCGGCTCCAGCAGTGCCGCCAGCGGCGCGGCGACGACGACCGGACCGTCCGGCGCCGACGCAGGCACCGCCGCGGGGCGCGACGCCGCAGGGACCGCATTCTCGGGCCCGGCAGCCGCGCTCGGAACCGCGCCGGTCGAGGCTGCCGCCTCGGCCGGGAGTGCCGCGGACGGCATCGCTTCGGATGTCGCCGAATGTTCCGGCGCCGGACGCTCCGGCACCGGCGGCCTGGGCGGGCCGGACAGGGGCTCCTGCGACGGCGGACTTCCGATGGCCGCCGGGCTTGAGGCGGGGAGCCCCGACGCGGTCTGCCCCGGGTCCTGGCGGTTCCGGGGGCCGCCGGACGGGTGCAGCACCGGAGGCGGCTCGGTCATCGCCGGCGTTGCCGTGGCACCCGCCGCACCCTGACGCGTCGCGGGATCATCCCGTGTCGCGGAGTCTCCTGTCCCTGTCCTCCGGAGCATGGGATCGTCAAGCGTCGCGCCGTCCCGTGTCGTGTCAGGTGCGCGAGCGGCATCGCGGGCCGGAGCACGCCCCGGTGCCGCATCCGGCCTCGCACCGTCGCGGGGCGCGCCCAGCCATTGCAGCGCGCCCGCACCAGCGCCCGCGAACAACGCCAGCGCAACCCAGGCGGCCCCGAGCCGCCGCCAGCTCAGTCGGCGACGCAGGGAGCGAGATGCCGGACGGCCTGGCCCGGACCCGTCTGCGGCAGGCACGGCGAACCCCTGCGCCGCCGCTCAGTGCGCCGAGGCATGGCGCTGCTGTTCCATCGCCCGCACCAGGGTCAACCCCTGCTGCAGCTGGAAGTCGGTCTCCGGCTTGGTCGGGTCGAACTTGGCGAAGTTCTCGGGCGGCAGCTTGGGGATCGAGGCGGCCACCTCGGGCAGGTCGTTGCGCGGCGCCGGCGGCGTGGTCGGACTCGACGCGCCCTCGTTCTTCAGCGCATGGTTCAGGTCCGCCTCGTGGTCCGGCAGGAAGCGGGTCTCCTCCTCGCGCGTCTCGGCGACCGGCACGTCGGGCGCGATGCCCAGCCCCTGGATCGAGCGCCCGGATGGCGTGTAGTAGCGTGCCGTGGTCAGCCGGATCGCGCCGTCGCCCGCCTTCATCGGGATCACCGTCTGCACCGAGCCCTTGCCGAAGGAGCGGCTGCCCTCGATCACAGCGCGCTGGTGGTCCTGCAGCGCGCCCGCGACGATCTCGGAGGCCGACGCCGAGCCGCCGTTGATCAGCACCACCATCGGTACGCCGGCCACGAGGTCGGTGCCGCGCGCGTTCCAGCGCTGGCTGTCCTCGGAGTGGCGCGCCCGGGTGGAGACGATCTCGCCGTCGGGGATGAAGTCGTCGCAGACGTCAACCGCCTGGTCGAGCAGGCCGCCCGGGTTGTTGCGCAGGTCGAGGATGAAGCCCTTCAGCGTGCCGCCGTTCTGCGCCTTGAGCTTGGTGATCGCCGAGCGCAGCCCGGGGTCGGTCTGCTCGTTGAACGAGGCGAGGCGCACGTAGCCGACGCCATCGTACATCGCCGACTTGACCACCTGCACCTTGATGATCTCGCGCTGCATCGACACATCGAGCGGCTTCTCGACGCCCTCGCGCTTGATCAGCAGCTTGATGGTCGAGCCGGGCGGGCCGCGCATCCTGTCCACCGCGTCGTTCAGCGACAGGCCTTGCACGCTCATGTTGTCGAGCGACAGGATCAGGTCGCCCGACTTCATCCCCGCGCGCGAGGCCGGGGTGTCGTCGATCGGCGTGATGACCTTGATGATGCCGTTGTCCTGCGTGACCTCCAGCCCGAGTCCGCCGAACTCGCCGCGGGTCTGCACCTGCATGTCGCGGAACTGTTTGGCGTTCATGTACGAGCTGTGCGGGTCGAGCCCGGTCAGCATGCCGTTGAGCGAGTTGTCGACCAGGTCGCGGTCGGTCACCGGCTCGACGTAGTCGGCACGCACCCGCTCGAACACGTCGCCGAACAGCGTCAGCAGCTTGTAGGTGTCGGCGCGCGAGGTCTCCTGCGCCCAGGCCAGGGGAATGCCGAAATGCCCGGCGAGGACGCCGGAGGCAGGCAGGGCCGCGACGCCCACTGCGAAAGCGGCGCCGGCCAGAAGGCCGCTGCGGATGTTCATGCCAAACTCTCCCTGTGTGCCGCGCCGCCCGGGTGCCCGGCGCAGCCTCGTCGTTGCCGCCCTCGCGACGCAATCGCCAGCCGTAAGATGTAGGCCAGGTAGGATTACGCGAGATCAACGACGGGATTACAATCCAACCTGCGCCTCGACGGAAGGGGCCTCGTACGGCGGCCGGGCCCAGCAGGCAAGGCCACGGGCTTTGCCTCCGGACTCCGCCAATGGCTGACCCTTTTGGAGTCTCCTATACCAGCGGTCACGGGCAGTGGCGTGTCAGCAAGCAGGGCCGGGCTCTGCCTAGGCCCGCCAAAGGCTCGAGGCCTTTGGAAACCCATTCCTTAAGCAAGCGGATGCCAGAGGCTTGCCTTTGGCGGAGTCCAGAGGCAGAGTCTCTGGTCTTGCTTGCCGGATCGGTCACCCTCGAGGGCCGCTGGTATTATACCAACCCGGGATGAGGCTGACTCTCAGGGGGGTTCCTCTTTGGCCTGAACTCTGACTCGATACCGCAGGATTGCGATTCGCGGGCGGGA
>JAABUO010000451.1_pt1 | contig 82479 bp, 81 predicted proteins | sample 5559291 | NCBI WGS metagenome assembly JAABUO01 (sample SAMN10711878, study PRJNA513372) | rock metagenome | isolation source: Antarctica rocks | place: Antarctica: Victoria Land, Finger Mt sud
TCGAGCGCGTCGCGGGGGGTATCGCCCTCGAGGATGGACTCGCCCATCTCGTCGAGCGCCTTCGCGACGTCGAAAGGGGATGCCAGCGGGTCGGGGCCGCCATCCCACGGCCCGTAACGGAAGCCGCCCGCGGGGCCGTTCTCCCCACTCATCCGTAGACCGTCCGGCCTGGCAGCTCCTCCTTGGACAGGCGGCGGTGCAGGTGCAGCCCCTCGAGCGCGAACTCGATGGCGGATGCGGCGAGCCCGGGGGACTCCCCGCCGTCGATGCCGAGCCGCGACATGATCGTCGACAGCCCGCTCACCGGCCCGACTGAGGCCAGCAGGGCCGCGGCCGGGACGAGGTCGCCGGTCTCGACCGGCCCCGACGCCTCGACCCGCTGCTGCAGCCCGGACAGGTCGACCCCGGCCAGGCGCACACGGAAGGTGTCGGCAGTTGCCCGCCGCATCAGGTGGGTCAGCACCTCCTCCTCGCGCCCCTCCTCGAGGGTGTCGAACTCGACCTTGCCGCGCACGGCGGGCACGACGGCGGCGAGGTCGACAACCCGCGCGACCGGCTCGGCCTCGCCCGACACTGCCGCGCGGCGCACCGCGGATGCGGCGACGGTCTCGGCGGCGGCGATGGCGAGGCGGGCGCTGACCCCGGAGCGGCCGTCGACCTGCGGCGCCGTCCGCACCGCCCGCGTGAACCGCCCGACCACCTCGAGCAGGTGCTCGGGCAGCACGGGCGAGCCCAGCCTCGGCCCGCCCGACGTCTCGCCCCACTCCAGCGCCGCCTCCTGGCGCACCAGCGACAGCTCATCCTCGAGCCGCAGCGGGTAGTGGGTGCGCACCTCGGCGCCGAACCTGTCCTTCAGCGGGGTGATGATGCGCCCGCGGTTGGTGTAGTCCTCGGGGTTGGCGCTCGCGACGAGCAGCAGGTCGAGCGGCATCCGCAGCGTGTAGCCACGCACCTGGATGTCGCGCTCCTCGAGCACGTTCAGCAGCGACACCTGGATGCGCTCGGCGAGGTCGGGCAGCTCGTTGACGCAGAAGATGCCGCGGTTGGTGCGCGGCACCAGGCCGTAGTGGACCGTCTCCGGGTCGCCGAGCGTGCGCCCCTCGGCGACCTTGATCGGGTCGACGTCGCCGATGAGGTCGCCGACGCTGGTGTCGGGCGTCGCGAGCTTCTCGCCGTAGCGCTCCGAGCTGTGGCGCCACGCGACGGGCAGCTCATCGCCCAGCTCCGCATGCAGCGCCCGGCAGCGCCCGCAGACCGGGGCATAGGGGTCGTCGTTGATCTCGCAGCCGGCGACGACCGGGGACCACTCGTCGAGCAGGCCGACCAGGGTACGGATCAGGCGCGTCTTGCCCTGCCCGCGCTCGCCCAGCAGGACGAGGTCGTGCCCGGCGAGCAGGGCGCGCTCGACCTGCGGCAGCACCGTCTCGTCGAAGCCGAGGATGCCGGGGAAGCGCTCGTCGCCCGCGGCGAGGCGGGCGATGAGGTTGTCGCGGACCTCCTGCTTGACCGGCTTGGAGATGTACCCGCTCGCGCGCAGCGCTCCAAGGGTGCTGATCGGCTCGGCGTCATGACCGGGGCTGGTACCGGTGCCGGTGTCGGAGGTGGTGGGACTGGCGGGGGCAGTGGCTGGCTCCACACAGCCACGCTACGCCCGGGCGGGGCAGAATTTCCCCCTCGCGGGGCCTGCGGTCTGGCGCCCGCGATGCCGACCACGGAAGGGTGCGACGCTTCGGGGACGGCATGTCCTCCGGCCCCGATCTCGGGCGAGCCGTCGAGTTGGCCGTCGCAGCCGCGCTCGAGCCGCTCGAGGGCGAGCCCCCGGACCTGCTCGCCGTCTTCGTCTGCGGCGCCGACCCGCACCAGATCGACGCCCTCGTACCCGGGGTGCTGGATGCCACCGGCGCCCGGCACTCGCTCGGCTGCACCGCTTCGGGTGTCGCCGGGGCCGGCAACGCTCGCGAGACCGGCCTCGCCGTGAGCGCGTGGGCGGCCGTCCTGCCCGCCCTGTCGCTGCGGGCCTTCCACCTCGAGGTGATGAAGGTCGAGGCCGGCGTCGCAGTCATCGGGCTGCCCGAGCCGCGTACCGACGAGGGCACCGCGCTGCTCCTGGCCGACGCATTCTCCTTCCCGACCTCGAGCTTCCTCGGCCAGCTGGATGCCAGAAGCCCCGGCTTGGCCGTCGTCGGTGGCCTTGCCGCCGGGATGCAGGGGCCGGGATCGACCCGGCTGATCATCGACGGGCGGCTGTTCGACCGGGGGGCCGTCGGCCTGCTGCTCGGCGGCAGCGACGACGTCGACAGTGGCGACGATGACAGCGAGAGCGGCACGGACGCTGCGGACCTCGTGTGCCCCGTCGTGAGCCAGGGCTGCCGGCCGGTCGGCCCGGACATGACGGTGACCCGGGCCGAGGACAACGTGCTGCTGGAGCTCGCCGGTGTCCCGGCCCCGCAGCGCCTTCAGCAGCTGCTCGCGGGCCTGCCCGAGGCGGAGCAGGCCAGGTTCCACGACAGCCCGCAGATCGGGACCGCTGTCGACGAGTACGCCGAGGAGCGGGGGCAGGGCGACTTCGTCATCCGACCGTTGCTCGGGCTCGACCTCGACCGGCCCGGCATCAGCATCCCCGATCCGGTGGCTGTGGGCCGGACGGTGCGCTTCCACGTCCTCGACGCCGAGGCCGCCGGGGCCGACCTGCGGGCCGCGCTCTACGGCGCCGGCCGGGCGAGCGGTGCGCTTGTGTTCTCGTCCGCGCGCCGGGGGCAGGCGATGTTCGGCTGCTCGGACCACGATGTCACGACGGTGCGCGACCTGACCGGTGCCCGCGCGGTCGTTGGGGCGTTCACCGGCGGAGAGCTGGGTCCCGTCGCGGGCCGCAACCACCTGCACGGGTTCAGCGCGTCGGCCCTGCTCTTCAGGTAGGGCGACTCTTCCGGTAGGACGGGCTGATGAGCGCCGCGCCCGTCCTCGCCGTCGACATCGGCGGGACCAAGATCGCCGCAGGGCTCGTCGATGCGGACGGGCACGTGCTGGCCCGCGAGCAGGTCCCGACCGGGGACGACCCGACCGGCACCCTGGCTCAGGTCATCGATGCCCTGACCAGCGCAGGGCCCACAGCGCCCACAGCGCCCACCGGGCCCACGGTGCCCACAGGGCCCACCGGCATAGGCATCGGCTGCGGCGGCCCCATGGAGTGGCCACGGGGGGTGGTCGCACCGCTGAACATCCCGGCCTGGTCGGCAGGGTTCGGGCTGCGGGAGTGGTTCGTCGAGCGCTTCCCGGGCGTGCCCGTTCGCCTGCACAACGACGCCCTGGCCTTCGTCGCCGGCGAGCACTGGCGGGGCGCTGGGCAGGGGCACGACGACGTCCTCGGGGTCGTCGTCAGCACCGGCGTCGGCGGGGGACTGGTCCTCGGCGGCCAGCTGCGCGGCGGCCCTACCGGTAACGCGGGCCATGTTGGGCACGTCGTCGTCGACCCGGACGGGCCGCCGTGCGGCTGCGGCGGCCACGGCTGCGTCGAGGCGATAGCCCGGGGCCCGGCCATGGTGGCGTGGGCGCAGGAGCAGGGGCTGGATGCGGTCGACGGGCCTGCTGTGGCCGAGGCCGCGCGGGCGGGCAACGTGATCGCCCTGGACGCTTTCCGACGGTCGGGCCGTGCGGTCGGTCAGGGCCTGGCCGGGGTGGCCGCAGCGCTCGACCTCGACGTGATCGTCCTCGGTGGCGGCTTGACGCAGGCCGGCGACCTGCTGCTCGAACACGTCCGCGAGGCGTTCGCCGAGTACGGGCGGATGGCCTTCGTGCAGCGCACGCGCATCGAGTCGTCCGCCCTCGGCGCGGACGCGGGCATCGTCGGCGCCGCCGCGCTGGTCCTGGGCGGTGACAGCTATTGGCCCGGCGGCTGGCCCAGCTGAAAACCGGTCGAGCCCCGGCCGGCAGCGGGGCAGGATGAGAGCATGATCGCGCTGGCCCTGGCTCCGCTGCGGGCGCGCGACTTCCGGCTGCTGCTCGGGGCCCGGACGGCGTCGCTGCTCGGCACGGCGATGGCCCCCGTCGGGCTCGCGTTCGCCGTGCTGCAGGCCACCGGCCGGGTCGGCGACCTCGGCCTGGTGCTCGCGGCGCAGGCGGGAACGATGCTGCTGGTGCTGCCCCTCGGCGGTGTGGTGGCCGACCGCCGCCCGCGCCGACAGGTCCTGCTGACAGCCGATTGTGTCAGCGCTGTGGCGCAGGCGGCCACGGCGACGGCGGTCGTGGCGGGCAGCCGCAGCATCGCGCTCCTTGCCGTGCTGCAGGGTGTGGTCGCCGCCTCCCGCGGCTTCGCCATGCCGGCGCTGACCGGGCTGGTCCCGCAGACGGTGCCGCTCGAGGTGCGCCAGCAGGGCAACGTGCTGGTCGGGCTGACCCGCAACGTCACGACGTTGATCGGCGGTCCGATCGGCGGTCTGCTCGCCGTGGTCCTCGGTCCGCCCGCCGCGCTGGCGGTCGATGCCGCGTCCTACGCCGTCAGCGCCTCGTGCTGGTACCGGGTCCGCGTGGTCGTGGCGGGTGCGGCCGGCGGCGGGCTGCTCGCCGAGCTGCGGGAGGGCTGGCAGGAGTTCACCTCCCGCACCTGGCTCTGGGCCATCGTCGTGCAGATCGCCGTGCTCGTCGGCTTCGGCCTGGCCGCGTTCGACGTCCTCGCCCCCGTCGTCGCCCGCGGCCGGCTCGGCGGCGCGTCCTCGTTCGGCATCGTGCTCGGCGCCGAGGCTGTCGGCGCCGTGGTCGCTGGTGTGGTCGCGTTGCGCGTTCGCTTCGCCCGACCGCTGCTGGTCGGCACCTTCGGCACCCTGCTGCTCGCACCGGAGCTGTTGCTGCTGGCGTGGTCGTCCTCGCTCGCCGCCATCTGCGTTTCGGCCGCTGCCGCTGGAGCGGGCATCGCTCTGTTCGGTGTGCTGTGGGAGGGGGCGCTGCAGGACCTGGTCCCACCGGCCGCGCTGTCCCGCGTCTCCTCCTACGACGCGCTCGGCTCCTACGCGCTGCTACCCATCGGCCTCGCACTGATGGGGCCGCTCGTCCACGTGGTCGGGGTTTCCGGCGCGCTGGTGACCGGCGCCGTCGGCATCCTGCTGCCGACGCTGGGGGTGCTGGCCGTCCGGGATGTGCGCCGAACGTCGACCGAGCTGCGCCAGCTGCCGGTGGCAGCAGCACCCGGCACGATGACAGTCGCCGCCTGAGCCGGCCCGGCACCACAGAGGCGTGCCGGTGCGGGCGCAGGATGGGCCGCATGCTCGACAGCACGTCCGCCGGCATCACCCTCGACGACGTTCGCGCCGCCCGCACCCTGCTCGACGGCGTGGCCCGGACGACGCCGCTCGAGGGCTCGCGGGTGCTGAGCGAGCTCGTCGGCGGCCCGGTCTGGCTCAAGTGCGAGAACCTGCAGCGGACGGGCTCGTTCAAGATCCGCGGCGCTTACACGCGGATGGCCAGGCTCAGCGCCGAGGAGCAGGCCCGCGGGGTCGTCGCAGCCAGCGCCGGCAACCACGCGCAGGGCGTCGCACTGGCGGCGAGCCTGCTGGGGCTGGGCGCGCTCGTCTTCATGCCGGTGACGGCGCCGCTGCCGAAGGTGGCCGCCACGCGCGGCTACGGGGCCGAGGTTCGCCTCGCAGGCACGTCGGTCGACGAGGCACTGGTCCACGCCGAGGCGTACGCCGCCGAGACCGGCGCTGTGCTCATCCACCCCTACGACCACGCCGACGTCGTCGCCGGGCAGGGCACGGCCGGGCTGGAGATCGTCGAGCAGTGCCCGGACGTGCGCACAGTCGTCGTCTGCACCGGAGGAGGCGGGCTGCTGGCCGGGGTCGCCGTGGCGGTGAAGGGGCTGCGGCCAGGCGTGCGAGTGGTCGGGGCGCAGGCCGAGGGGGCCGCGGCGTGGCCCGCATCCCTCGCCGCCGGCCGGCCGGTGCCGCTCGAGGGGATGCGGACGATCGCCGACGGCATCGCGGTGGGACGCCCGGGCGACGTGCCGTTCAGGCATATCGCGGCGCTCGTCGACGAGGTCGTCACGGTCGGGGACGAGGCCCTCTCGCGCGCCCTGCTGCTGTGCCTGGAGCGGGCCAAGCTCGTCGTCGAGCCGGCCGGGGCCGCGGGCGTCGCCGCTGTCACCCAGGCGCCGCATGACTTCGAGCCGCCTGTGGTCATCGTCCTGTCGGGGGGCAACCTCGACCCGCTGCTGCTCGACAAGGTCATCCGCCATGGGCTCGTCGCCGGGGGCCGGTACCTGTCGCTGCGGGTGACGATGCCCGACAGCCCCGGTGCGCTGGCCGGGCTGCTCGACGTGCTCGCGGCAGCCGAGGCGAACGTGCTCGACGTCGGCCACCGGCGCACCGAGGCCGCGCTGCGCCTGGACGAGGTGCTCGTCGCCCTCGACATGGAGACCCGGGGCGAGGCCCATGCCGCCGAGGTCCGGGCAGCGCTAGCCGCCGCGGGCTACCGGGTGTTGGAGGTGCCGGCGCTGGACGACCCAGGCGCGGTTGCGGCTGCTGCCGCTCAGCCCGAGTAGGGCGTGACCGAGACCAGCTCGAGGGAGATCGAGCGACCGTTGGGCGCCTCGTAGGCGACGGTGTCGCCGGCCTGGTGCCCGACGACGTTCTTGCCGATCAGCGACTGCGGCGAGAGCACCTCGACGCCGGAGCCGCTGTCCTCACGCGAGCCCAGCAGGTAGCGCTCGGTCGAGCTCTCCCCGGAGAAGCGCACCTCGATGATGGTGCCGAGGCCGGCGGTGCCGTCGGAGGGGGCCTCGCCGACCTTCGCGTCGCGTAGCAGCTGCTGCAGCTGGCGCACCCGCGCCTCCTGCTTGCCCTGCTCCTCCTTGGCCGCGTGGTAGCCGCCGTTCTCCTTGAGGTCGCCTTCCGAGCGAGCCTCCTCGATGCGCCGCACGACGCTCTCGCGGGCATCGCCGGTGAGGTGCTCGAGCTCGGCCTGCAGCTTGTTGTAGCCCTCCTGCGTGAGCCACACCTGCTGGGGCTGGGTCGTCATGGGTGTCACTCCTCGTCAGGCTGGTCTCCGGGCAGGACCATGCGCCTGCCCGCTTGGAGCAGGTTGAACTGGTGACCCTATGCCGAATGCGGCGCGCGGGTCGGCTGGTCGCCTGGTGGTTCAGCGGCTGGTGAGGCGGCAGGTGTCGACCTGAACGATCACAGCGGGTGACGTCGTCGGCACCCTGACGGTGTGGGCCGTGGTCCGCGGACCGCCGGGCAAGGCCGGGATGACGATGCCGTCCTGCCGGCCCACCACGTCACCGCCGCTGTTGACGGCGGCAACGTCGCAGACCGCTGACCTGCCGGGCTGCTTGGTGACGTCGAAGGTCAGCGTCGCCTCCCGCCCGCTCGGGATCGAGTAGAGGCGCGTGCCCCAGCCGAGTCCGCCCGGGCGCAGGTAGGTGTACGCCGTCCCGGCGACGGCGACCAGCAGGACCAGAGCCGCTGCCAGCACCACCCACGGCGCCGACGACCGGCCGCCGAGCCAGGCGATGTCCCACCGGCTGTGACCAGGCGCAAGGGCTGTGGCTGGGGCTGTGGCTGGGGCCGTGGCTGGGGCTGTGGCGGACCGCCCACTGCCGCCGGGTGCCCTCTCGCCGTTCATCAGGGACAATCGTGTCATGCGATCGTCCGCCGCGCGCCGCCTGATGTGCGTGCACGCCCATCCTGACGACGAGTCCAGCAAGGGCGCGGCCACGATGGCCCGCTACGTCTCCGAGGGCGTCGACGTCCTTGTCGTCACCTGCACCGGCGGCGAGGCGGGGTCGGTCCTCAACCCGGCGCTCGACACGCCTGAGGTCTGGGCGCGGCTGCCCGAGATCCGCCGGGAGGAGATGGACCGCGCCCGCGAGATCCTGGGCGTGAAGCAGGAGTGGCTCGGCTTCGTCGACAGCGGCCTGCCCGAGGGCGACCCGCTGCCCCCGCTGCCCGAGGGCTGCTTCGCGCTGCAGCCGCTGGAGGTGGCTGCTGCCCCGCTGGTCCGGCTGATGCGCGAGTTCCGCCCGCAGGTGGTCACCACCTACGACGAGAACGGCGGCTACCCGCATCCCGACCACATCAAGTGCCACCAGGTCAGCGTCGAGGCGTTCGAGGCGGCGGCCGACCCCGACCGCTACCCCGAGGCCGGCGAGCCCTGGCAGCCGCTGAAGCTGTACTACAACCTCACCTTTCACCGCGACCGCGTCGCCACGCTGCACGAGGCGATGCTCGAGCGCGGGCTCGAGTCCCCCTACGCCGAGTGGATCGAGCGATGGGTCGACAAGCCCGACGACGCGCGCCGGCTCACCACCAAGGTGCCGTGCGCGGACTTCTTCGAGCTGCGCGACCGCGCGCTGATCGCCCATGCGACGCAGGTCGATCCTCTGGGGCGTTGGTTCGCCGCCTCGCTCGACATGCAGCGCGAGGTCTGGCCGACTGAGGACTTCGAACTGGCGCGCTCGCTGGTCGAGGTCGGTCAGCTGCCCGAGGCCGACCTGTTCACCGGTGTCTCGGTCAGCCAGCCGGAGCGGGTGGCATGACCGGCCTCGCCGCCGCCAAGCTCGGGGCGGGTGCGCTCGGGTTCCTGCTGGTCATGCTGCTAATCGTCGCCGTTGCCGGGCTGATGTGGGCGATGTCGGGCAGCCTGCGGCGCATGCGCGGCCGGGTGTCGAGCGGGGAGTTCGGTCGCGAGGACCCGCGGCGGCGTGGTCGACACGGCCGGCGGGGTGACCCGCCTACCGAGGGCGACTCAGAGCTCACGTAACCGGGGACCGACGAGCTCACCGACGCGCTCAACCCAGCCGGGCAGGTCAGGCTTGCGGGAAGCGATCCATAGCTTCGTCACGCCGAGCTCGGCGTAGGTATCCGCGAGGGACAGGAAGGCGTCGAGGTCGGCCAGCGGGTCGAGGCGGGTGATGACCGTCTTCTGGATGCTCGCCGGGTCACGGCCGGCGTCCTCGCAGTGGCGGGCGAGGACGCCGAGCTTGCCGGCGATGACGTCCGGCCCGGCGTCGAACAGGTTGCACGCACCCGCGTACTGGGCGACCAGGCGCAGGGTCTTCTTCTCGCCCATGCCGCCGATCATGACCGGCGGTCCACCGGGCTGCAGCGGCTGCGGCACGCACAGCGTCTCGGCCAGCTGGTAGTGCTTGCCGTCGAAGGCGCCGTCGTCGGTGCTCCACATCTGCCGGCAGATCTGCAGGGCCTCCTCCAGCCGCTCGAAGCGCTCGGCCACGGGCGGGAAGGGCACGCCGAGGCCCTCGTGCTCGCGGTCGTACCAGGCGGCGCCGATGCCGAACAGAGCCCGGCCGCCCGACAGGACGTCCAGAGTGGCCAGGATCTTGGCCAGTAGCCCCGGGTGGCGGTAGGTGACCCCCGTGACCAGCAGGCCCAGCTGCAGGCGTTCGGTCTGCCCGGCGAGAAAGCCCAGGGCGGTGTAGCCCTCGAGCATCGGGTCGGTGGCCGGCGCCATGTCCTGCATCTGGAAGTAGTGGTCCATCAGCGTGAGCGTGGCGAAGCCGGCCTCCTCGGCGGCGCGGGCGGTGGCGGCCAGCCCCGGCCCGATCGAGGCGGGGTCGGCGAAGGGGGTGAAGTCGGGGACGTGCAAGGCCAGATCCATGGCTCGATCCTGCCCAACAGACACAGGGCTGGATCAACTTGCATGACGCTTGTCCCATCGAAGGACATATCAGCCCAGTTTGTCCGCTGATAGGGGCTCGCTTGCAGGAGGCGTCATGCAATTCGTGCAGGTACCTCGCCGGCGACGAGGCGAGCCCGCGGCTGTCAGGGCCGGTGACGGTGCACGCGAGCCGGTGGCTCACTCGTCCCGGGGTTCGCGGCGCAGCCGCTTGGTTCGGCCGCGGTGGGCCTTGCTCTCCAGCCGCCGCTCGACGGCGCCATGGCGCGGGCGGGTCGGGCGCCGGGGGCGGGGCGGGGGTGCCGTCGCCGTGCGCAGCACCTCGAGGAGCCGGTCCTGCGCCGCCCCGCGGTTCTGCAGCTGGGAGCGCTGCTCGGATGCGGTCACGGTCAGCACGCCGTCCCGCAGCCGGGGCGCGAGCCGCTCCAGGGCTCGTGCCCGCCAGGGCTCTCGCAGCAGGCGGACGTCGTAGGAGAGCTCGACGCGGCTGTCAGAGGTGTTGACCGACTGCCCACCGGGGCCGGATGAACGGCTGAACCGCCATCCGAGGTCGGCATCGGCCAGGACGAGGCCGGGGCGGACGACGAGGGGCATGCGCCCAGTCTCCGCCCGACCGCACGCCGGGCTGAGAGAATACGAGCGAGGCGGCAGCAGGACGACGCGCCTGCCACGGGCAGGCAGCCGGCGCCGCCGGCGAGGGAGCAGGAGTGAGCGAGCAGACCACACCCGGCCGCGAGCGGCTGCGCGAGGTGCGCGACATGCTGCGCAGCGAGCGCGAGGCCGCGGCCCTCTACCGATCGCTCGCCGGCAGTGAGAGCGGCGAGCGCCGGGAGGTGTTCCTCGAGCTCGCCGGCATCGAGGACAGGCACGCCGAGCACTGGGAGGACACGCTGCGCACCTGGGGGGCCAGCGTGCCGGCCCCGCGCGGCCCTGGGCTTCGCACGCGGGCCCTCGGCCTGGCCGCCCGCCGGCTGTCGACCGACCGGGTACTGCCGCTGATCGAGCGGGCCGAGCGGGCCGATGCCGGCAAGTACGACGCAGACCCCGACGCGCCGACCGCGATGGCCGCCGACGAGCGCTCGCACGCCCGGCGCCTCGCCCACCTCGCCGAGGGGCGGCCCACGCCGAAGGAGGCGATCGAGCGGCGGGAGACCTGGCACCGCTCCGACCGCTCCGGAGCGCTGCGGGCCGGGGTGTTCGGCGTCAGCGACGGCCTGGTCTCCAACACCTCGCTGGTCATGGGCTTTGCCGGCTCCGGTTCGTCCCGCTCGGCCATCCTGCTGGCCGGGGTCGCTGGGCTGCTCGCCGGCTCGTTCTCGATGGCAGCCGGGGAGTACGTCTCGGTCGCCAGCCAGCGCGAGATGTACGAGCGGGAGATCGCGCTCGAGGCGCGCGAGCTGGAGGAGAAGCCCGAGGAGGAGCGCGACGAGCTGGTGCTGCTGTACCGGGCCAAGGGGCTCTCCCGCGACGAGGCGCGCAGCGTGGCCGACACGATCATGCAGGACAAGCAGACCGCGCTCGACACCCTGGCCCGCGAAGAGCTGGGCCTCGACCCGACAGCCCTCGGGTCGCCCTGGGCTGCGGCCGGCTCGAGCCTGGTCACCTTCGCCCTCGGCGCGCTCGTCGTGGTGCTGCCCTACCTGTTCGGCGGTGGCACGGCGGCACTGCTCGCGGCAGTCGGCCTGTCGGTGCTGGCGATGCTCGGGGTCGGCGCGATCCTGGCGCGCGCCAACCGCCGTCCCGTCCTGCGCTCGGCCCTGCGCCAGCTGCTGGTCGGCGGCCTGGCAGCCCTCATCACGTTCGGCGTTGGGCGGCTGATCGGCGTGTCGGTCGGGTGACCGCCCCGCCGCCGCCTGGGGTATCGGCGGCATCAGCGATACCTGCGGCACCGGGCTCGGCCGCGCGGCTGCTGACCGTCGGCGTCGACATCGGCGGGACGAAGGTCTCGGCCGGCGTCGTCGACCCTGAGGGGCACGTGCTCGAGTGGCGGCGCGCCGAGACGCCGAGCCGCCGCACGAGCCCGGCCGTCGTCGAGGGCGTCATCGTCGAGCTCGTCACCGCGCTGGCGGCCGAACACGACGTGCGGGCGGTCGGCGTCGGAGCTGCTGGGTTCGTCGACGCCGAGCGCGCCTCGATCCTGTTCGCACCGCACCTGTCCTGGCGGCACGAGCCGGTGCGCGACAACCTGCGCCGCCGCCTCGGCCTGCCCGTGGTCGTCGAGAACGACGCCAACGCCGCCGCCTGGGGCGAGTACCGCTTCGGTGCGGCACGCGGTGAGGACCACGTCGTCCTCGTCAACCTCGGCACCGGCATCGGCGGCGCCGTGCTCGTGCAGGGAGCCGTGCAGCGCGGCAAGTACGGCGTCGCCGGGGAGTTCGGGCATATGCAAGTCGTGCCGCAGGGGCGGCGGTGCGAGTGCGGCAACCGCGGCTGCTGGGAGCAGTACGCCAGCGGCAATGCCCTCGTGCGCGAGATGCGGGAGATGGCGGCCGCGGAGTCGCCGGTGGCGCAGGCGATGCTGGAACGTGCCGGCGGCGACCTCGCCAGGATCACCGGGCCGCTCATCACCGACGCTGCCACTGCCGGCGACCCCACGGCTGTCGAGCTGTTCGCCGAGCTCGGGCAGTGGCTGGGCGTAGGCCTGGCCAACCTGGCTGCTGCCCTCGACCCGGGCACCTTCGTCATCGGCGGGGGAGTGTCGGATGCCGGCGAGCTGCTGCTCGCCCCGGCCCGCGAGGCTTTCCGCCGGCACCTCACCGGCCGCGGGTTCCGGCCGGAGGCGCATGTGGTCCGCGCCGCGCTCGGCAACGAGGCCGGCGTCATCGGGGCAGCGGACCTGGCCCGGCGCGAGGCTGCGCTCCTGGGCTGATGAGTCTGCGCTTCGCAAGTGGCTCGTCCCGTCCTCTCGCACCCCAGCCCCGGACGGAGACACTGCCCCGGCTGGCCGACCCGAGAACGAGGTCTCGCGCATGACACTCGAGCAGGCGGTCGGGGCGATGACCGAGTGGTGGAGCAGGCCGAAGAGCGACTGAACTGTCGCGGCCGACAACAATGGTCAGCGTGCCCAACCGCCTCGCCAGCTCGGCCAGCCCCTATCTCCAGCAGCACCAGGACAACCCGGTCGACTGGTGGGAGTGGGGCGAGGATGCCTTCGCCGAAGCCGAACGCCGCGGGGTGCCCGTCCTGCTGTCCGTCGGGTACGCGGCCTGCCACTGGTGCCACGTGATGGCCCACGAGTCCTTCGAGGACGAGCAGACGGCCCAGCTGATGAACGCGGGGTTCGTCAACGTCAAGGTCGACCGCGAGGAGCGCCCGGACGTCGACGCCGTCTACATGGAGGCACTGCAGGCAACGCAGGGCAGCGGCGGCTGGCCGATGACCTGCCTGCTGACCCCCGCGCGGGAGCCGTTCTTCTGCGGCACCTACTTCCCGCCGGTGCAGTTCCGCCGGCTGCTCAGCTCGGTGACCCGCGCCTGGGAGGCCGACCGCGCGCAGATCGAGAGCGGCGGCGCGGCGCTGGTCGCCCAGCTGCGCGACCACTTCAGCGCCGGACCATCCGGGCCGGCGGTCAGCGCAGCGCTGCTCGACGCCGCCGTCGATGACCTGGTCGCCTCGCAGGACCGGCAGCGCGGCGGGTTCGGCGGAGCGCCCAAGTTCCCGCCGTCGATGGTGCTGGAGCTGCTGCTGCGGGCGCACGCCCGCACCGGCCGCGCCGACGCTCTCAAGGCAGTCGAGCACACCTGCGAGGCGATGGCGCGGGGCGGCATCTACGACCAGCTCGCGGGCGGCTTCGCCCGCTACAGCGTCGACGCGGCCTGGGAGGTGCCGCATTTCGAGAAGATGCTGTACGACAACGCGCTGCTGCTGCGGGCCTACCTGCACCTGTGGCGCGCGACGGCGTCACCGCTGGCCGAGCGGGTGGTGCGCGAGACCGCAACCTTCCTGCTGCGCGACCTCGGCACCGAGCAGGGCGGCTTCGCGAGCGCGCTGGATGCCGACGCCGCCGGGCACGAGGGGCTGACCTACGTCTGGACCCCCGCCGAGCTGACCGATGTGCTCGGCCCGGACGACGGCGCATGGGCGGCGAACGCGTTCAGCGTGACGAGCAGCGGGACGTTCGAGGAGGGCGCCTCGGTCCTGCAGCGGCTGGCCGAGCCGGACGACGCGGGCCGGTACGAGCGGGTGCGCGCCGCCCTGCTCGCTGCCCGCGCGATGCGCCCGCAGCCCGCCCGCGACGACAAGGTCGTGGCCGCCTGGAACGGCTACGCCCTCGCTGCGCTCGCTGAGGGCGGAGCGTTGCTGGACGAGCCGTCCTGGGTCGCGGCCGCCGAGCGGGCGGCCGGGCTGCTGCACGACCTGCACCTGATCGATGGACGCCTGCGGCGGGTCAGCAAGGACGGGCAGGCCGGGCGGCACGCCGGGGTGCTGGAGGACTACGGCGGCGTGGCCGGTGGGTGGCTGGCGGTGTACGCGGCCACGGGCAAAACCCGATGGCTGGATGCTGCGGGGCAGCTGCTCGACGACGTGCTCGAGCACTTCGCCGACCCCGCCGGCGGCTTCTTCGACACCGCCGACGACGCCGAGCAGCTGCTGCGCCGCCCGCAGGACCCCACCGACAACGCCACCCCCTCGGGCGCATCCGCGGCAGCGGGTGCATTGGTGACCTACGCGGCGGCCACGGGGAGCCTGCGGCACCGGGAGGCCGCGGAAGCGGCGCTGCGCCGGGTCACCCCGCTGCTGGGTGGTCACGCCCGGTTCGCTGGCGAGGCCGCGGCTGTGGCCGAGGCGCTGGTCGCGGGGCCGCTCGAGGTCGCCGTCGTCGGCCGGCCGGAGCTGCTGGCGGTCTCGCGGCTGGGCACCTCACCCGGGGCTGTGGTGGTGACAGCCGGCCCCCTTGCGGCGGACCGTTCCGAGGCCGCCGTCTACGTGTGCCAGAACTTCGCCTGTGACCGGCCGCTGAGTGAGGCCGGGGCGGTGGCGAACCGGCTGCTGGTTGCGCCCGAGCATCGGAAGCGGCTGGGCATCTGAAGGCGGGACTCTGAAGCGAACCCCATCCGACGGGAACAGCAGCCGTTGCCAGTCGTTGTGCAAGCGTGTAACCTTGTAATCAACACGAAGGAGCACACCATGACACACCCACACTCACCATCAGCCGAGGCACTCCGTGGCCGCGGCCGCGGACGGGGCCGCCACCAGGAGCGGCAGGAGCCGCAGTCGGCCGCCGACGCCGCCGGCTGGTTCACCGGGCGCCTGCCCGACGGCTGGTTCACCGGCCCACCGCGGGTCGAGATCGACCGCGACGAGATCACCGTCGTCGGCACCCTGCCCGACCTGCCGCCGGCGGACGGTTCGAGCGAGCCTGCCGGCGACGACGCAGCCCTACGGTCGGCCGAGCAGGGCCGCATCAGCCGGTTCCGCGAGGAGACCCGCGGCGAGCGGATGAGCATCGCCCGCGAGGCGGAGCGCCGCTACGGCCGGTCCGTCGCCTGGGGGGCAGCCGTCGGCCAGACCGAGCAGCTGTTCACCACGCTGTCGGTGCCGGTGATGACCCGGCTGCGCCAGCCTGACCGCCAGGTGCTCGACACCCTGGTCGACGCCGGAGTCGCCCGCAGCCGGGCCGACGCCCTCGCCTGGTGCGTCCGCCTGGTCGGCCAGCACGCCGACGACTGGCTGGGTCAGCTGCGCGAGGCGCTGCAGGGCGTCGGGCGCGTGCGCGAGGCGGGACCCGAGCTGTAACGGCAGGCGGCGCCGGTGTCCCCAGCGGGGGCGCCGGCGCCGCTTCCCCTTGCGTTCAGGAGGACGGGAGCGCGAACCACAGCCCGATGTAGTGGCACACCGCTGCCACGACCACGCAGGCGTGGAACACCTCGTGGTAGCCGAACGTCGAGGGGAACGGGTTGGGCCGGCGGATGGCGTAGGCCACCGCGCCCAGCGAGTACAGGGCCCCACCGACGCACAGCATGGTCAGCGCAGCCACGCCGCCGTGGTGCAGCAGCTCGGGCAGCACGAAGACGGAGACCCACCCGAGCGCGGCGTATGACGGTGCGCTGAACCACCGGGGGGCGGACGGCCAGAACAGCTGCAGCCCGACCCCGACAACGGCCCCGATCCAGACCACCACCAAGATGACGGTGGCCTTGCCGGAGGGCAGCGCCACCGCGGCGTAGGCCGTGTAGCTGCCGGCGATGAAGATGAAGATCGTCGAGTGGTCGAGCCGCTGCCACACGCGGCGCCCGGCGGCCGACCAGCGGCCGCGGTGGTAGGCCGCGCTCGTGCCGAACATCGCGACGAGCGTGACCGTGTAGATGACGAGCGGAACGCGGCTGCCCCGAGCAGCGATGACGAGCACGATGCCGGCGACGAGGCTGATGGGCGCGGCCACCGCGTGCATCCACCCGCGCATCCGCGGCTTGAACAGGTCGCTGGGGTGCAGGTTGCTCACCGCCGGAGGGCCCGACATGGCCCTGATCCTAGTGAGGCTCTGACCACTCGAGGACGTAACTGCGCCAGGAAAGGGAAGGACGCCCACGTATTCTTGTACATCCGCAGGTACTGCAGGGCCTGGCGGATCGATGCCGTGAGGAGCGTGTTTTTCGTGAGCACCACTGCTGCCGTCCCTGGTCTTGATCAGGCCCCCACCAAGCACACGAAGCTCGTGGAGTGGGTGAGCGAGATCGCCGAGCTCACCAAGCCCGACCGGGTGTACTGGTGCGATGGCTCCGAGCAGGAGTGGACCCAGCTCACCGGCGAGCTCGTGGAGTCGGGGACGCTGCGCCAGCTGAACCCCGCCAAGCGCCCCAACTCCTTCTACGCCCAGTCCGACCCCCGTGACGTCGCCCGCGTCGAGAGCCGGACCTTCATCTGCTCGGAGAAGCCGGAGGATGCGGGCGCCACCAACAACTGGACCGACCCGGCCGAGATGCGTTCGACGCTGTCCGGGTTGTTCGACGGCTGCATGCGCGGGCGCACGATGTACGTCGTCCCGTTCTGCATGGGCCCCCTCGGCTCGGAGATCAGCGCACTGGGTGTCGAGATCACCGACTCTGCCTACGTCGCCGTCTCCATGAAGATCATGACCCGGATGGGCAAGGACGCGCTCGACCAGATGGGCGAGGACGGCTTCTTCGTCCCGGCGGTGCACTCGGTCGGGATGCCCCTGGTCGACGGCCAGGCCGACGTCGCATGGCCCTGCAACGAGACCAAGTACATCGTCCACTACCCCGAGACACGCGAGATCTGGTCCTACGGCTCGGGCTACGGCGGCAACGCGCTGCTCGGCAAGAAGTGCTACGCCCTGCGGATCGCGAGCGTCATGGCGCGCGACGAGGGCTGGCTCGCCGAGCACATGCTGATCCTGAAACTGACCTCGCCGGAGGGCAAGGTCCACTACATCACCGCGGCGTTCCCGAGCGCCTGCGGCAAGACCAACCTCGCCATGCTGCAGCCGACCCTGCCCGGCTGGAAGGCCGAGACTGTCGGCGACGACATCGCCTGGATGCGCCCCGGCGAGGACGGCCGGCTCTACGCCATCAACCCCGAGGCCGGCTTCTTCGGCGTGGCGCCGGGCACGGGCCTGTCGACCAACAAGAACGCGATCGACAGCCTCGACGCCAACTGCATCTACACCAACGTCGCGCTTACCGACGACGGCGACGTGTGGTGGGAGGGGCTGACCGACGACCCGCCGGCGCACCTGACCGACTGGAAGGGCCGCGACTGGACCCCCGAGTCCAGCGAGCCCGCCGCGCACCCCAACTCGCGCTTCACCGCGCCGGCCGGCCAGTGCCCGACCATCGCCCCGGAGTGGGAGGACCCGAAGGGGGTGCCGGTCTCGGCCATCCTGTTCGGCGGCCGCCGCGCGTCGGCGGTGCCGCTCGTGACCGAGTCCTTCGGCTGGGAGCACGGCGTGTTCCTTGCCAGCAACGTCGCATCCGAGGGCACGGCTGCCGCGGAGAACAAGGTCGGCGAGCTGCGCCGCGACCCGTTCGCGATGCTGCCGTTCTGCGGCTACAACATGGGCGACTACTTCGCCCACTGGCTGTCGCTGGAGAAGGGGGCGGGCGCCGCGCTCCCGAAGATCTACTTCGTCAACTGGTTCCGTAAGGACGAGGCCGGCACGTACGTCTGGCCGGGGTTCGGTGAGAACACGCGGGTGCTGAAGTGGATCGTCGACCGGCTCGAGGGCCAGGCCGACGCCCACGAGACGCCGATCGGCCTGCTGCCGACCAAGGAGTCGCTCGACACCAGCGGCCTGGACCTCACCGACGAGCAGCTCGACATGCTGCTCAGCGTCGACACGGAGGTGTGGCGCGAGGAGGCGTCCCTCATCCCCGCGTCGTACGAGAAGCTCGGCGCGGCCGTGCCGAAGGCCTTGTGGGAGCAGTACGAGTCGCTGACCAAGCGCCTGCAGGGCTGAGCCGCACGCCTGGCACGTTGTCCCCGCCTGACCAAGCAGGGCCGGCAGCACATCCGCACGGTGGGCTACCACTACAACGTCGCCGGCTACGTCGACCAGATCACCGACTCGACCTCGGGGGTGCCACCCTCGGCTACGACGGCTTGGGGAACTTGACCAGCGTGAGCAGCGCCACGGGCCGGCAGATCAACCTCGACGACGTCTGAGCAAACTACCGCGTGCTGTATGCCATCGACGAGCAAGTCGGCATGGTCACGGTGCTCGCAGCCGAGCCCCGTCGTGACGTCTATCGGCAGCGCCGACCGGACCCGGGTGCTCGGCGCTACCGATGCGTCGAGCGAGCGCACGGAGGCGTGCCCCGGGACCGGCCAGCGGCAGGGCGAGGTGGAAACGACGGCAAGCGTGCACGTCCTGTACACGTCAGGTGTATACTACGTGTATGAGCAAGATGCGGACGAACATCGAGATCGACAACGGGTACGTCCAAATGGTGATGGACCGCTACGGCGTACACACCAAGACCGAGGCGGTCGACCTGGCACTTCGTCATCTGGCCGGACAACCGATGACCCGGGATGAGGCCCTGGCCATGCGCGGCGTGCACGCGATCGATCACACCCCGGCAGAGCAAGACCCCCACTCGGGCACATGATCCTTGCCGACACCTCGGCCTGGGTCGAGTACGACCGGGCCACCGGCAGCGCCGTCGACACCCGACTGACACAGCTGATCGCCGACGAGGTACCGCTCGCTGTCACCGAACCAGTCATCATGGAGGTCCTGGCAGGCGCGCGCACCGACGCCCGCGAACGGGACCTGCGCCGGCTGCTCCTGCGCTTCGACCTACACACGATCGACCCTGCACCAGACTTCGAGGCAGCGGCGAGGATCTACCGCCAATGCCGCAAGAACGGCATCACACCCCGCGGCCTCATCGACTGCCTCATTACAGCCGTCGCGTGGCGTCGCGACGCCATCCTGCTCGCAGACGACGTCGACCTGCACCGCGTCGCCAGCGTCATCGGCGTCGAGATGGACCAAGCCTCTCACCGAGGATGACCGGTCAGGGACCCTCTTGCGCGGGTTTGCTGGCGTGGACTGCTCCCCTGCTTAGCTGAGTAGCGAGCGACCGGCGGTGGGTCTACCGTGCGGCTGGGAAGTACCTCCGCACCTGCCCCTTGGTGAACAGCAGGATCACCCACGATGGGTGGGCGCTCCACTAGGGAGAGGCGCCATGGGCCGGGCCAGTTTGCGTCATCTGGCCGTCGCCACGGTCATCGCCATCGTCTTGGCCGCGGCTATGGCGTGCACCCCGACCCCGACACGCTGCCCGGCGCCTCACGGCACCGTGGGATGGGCCCCCGGCGCAGGCAGGACGATCGCACTCACCTTCGATGACGGCCCCGGCGTGTCCACCCCGCAGATCCTCACCGTCCTTCGCGGCAAGGGGGTCCGGGCGACGTTCTTTGACACCGGCCTGCATGACTCGCAGTTCCCAGCCACCACCCGCCAAATCGCCGCGGAGGGGGAGCTGGTCGCCGACCACACCTGGGACCACCTCTACCCTGGCCAGGTCTGGGGCGGGTGGAGCTATAGCTACCTGTCCGATCAGATGGCTCGTACCAACGCACAGCAGCTCACTCTGACCGGACAGAGCTCGTGCTTTTTTCGCCCACCGGGCGGGTTCACCAGCCCCGACCTGGCCGCTGCAGTCCAGGCGCACGGCATGAGCACCGTGCTGTGGAGTGTGGACTCCAAAGACTGGCAGCAACCCGGCTACACCACCCCGGCCGCGACCGCAACCATCGTCGCCAACGCCGAAGCCGGAGCAAACCAGGCGCACCCGATCCTGCTGATGCACACAGCCAAGGCCAGTCACGAACCGGAGTGGCAGGTCTCCAGCAACCGCAGCAACACCGTGGCTGCCCTACCAGCAATCATCGACTTCTACCGGACCCGGGGCTACCTGTTCGTCGACCTGCTCGGCCGCAGCTGAGTGCTCGGCGGCGGGGCCTGCTCGCGTCTGTCACCCGCGGCGCGGCGCGGCGAGCGTGACCTGTCACTGCACTGGCCTGGGGGCGGCGTAGCGTCGCGGGCGTGGGGCTTGCCGACGTCGCCTACCGCGTCTACGAGCGTCGCATCGCCCGCCAGCTGCAGGGCACCGAGGTGCCGCGCCACGTCGGCATCATCCTCGACGGCAACCGGCGCTGGGCGCGGGAGCGGGGTGCCAGCCACGTCTCCCACGGGCACCGCCGCGGCGCCGACAAGATCTCGGAGTTCCTCGGCTGGTGCGAGCTGGCCGGCGTCGACCGCGTGACGCTGTGGCTGCTGTCAACCGACAATCTCAGCCGTCCCGCGGAAGAGCTCGAGCCGCTGCTCGAGGTGATCGAGCAGGTGGTCACCGAGCTCGCCGGGCCCGGCGAGCCGTGGCGGGTGCATCCGGTCGGCGCGCTCGACCTGCTCCCCGACCGCACGTCGCGGGTGCTCAAGGAGGCGGGGGCTGCCACGGCGGAGCGCACCGGCCTGCACGTCAACGTCGCTGTCGGCTACGGCGGCCGCCAGGAGATCACCGACGCTGTTCGCAGCCTGCTGCAGCAGCACGCCGCTGATGGCGCCACGCTCGAGGAGCTGGCGTCGGTGCTCGACGTCGACCACATCGCCGAGCACCTCTACACGCGCGGGCAGCCCGACCCCGACCTCGTCATCCGCACCAGCGGGGAGCAGCGGCTCTCGGGCTTCCTGCTCTGGCAGAGCGCGCACAGCGAGTTCTACTTCTGCGAGGCGTACTGGCCCGACTTCCGCCGCACCGACTTCCTGCGCGCGCTGCGGGCCTACGCCGCCCGCACGCGGCGCTTCGGCGGCTGACCCGGCGGTGTCGGGCGCGCTGGAGTAGCGGTGCTCGTCCGAACTGCAGGCATCCTCAGCCGCGAGGCGCCACAGAGGCGGACGATCGGGCAAAAGGAAGCGTGAAAAAGGAGGATGACTGCAGTTCGAGCCGAGGCAGCAGCTACGGGATGAGACGCCGCAGCAGCGTCGCGATGATCCGGCCCCCAAGTACCCACGCAAGCGCCGCAACGCCGTAGTTGACGACAGTCGTCAGCTTGACCTGCGGCTTCTTGCCGTTCTTGAAGTTGAACAGGTCCGTGAAGGGGCCGGCCAGGTTCTTCGCGTACTCGGCGGCCTTCTTGACGAGCTCGTTCTTGGCGTTGCCGTCGAACAGCACGAACACGATGTGGGCCACGATGATCAGTGCGGCGATGAGGGCGACAACCGTGACGATCGTGGCGAGGATGCCGGCGACGCTGCCCGCGCCCTGCAGCATCTGGCTGCGAATGTCGGCGCGTGACGGCCGCCCCCCGCGCCCGTTGCCGCTCTCGGCATCGCGCTCGGCCGCGCGCTCGGTCTTGCGCTCGGTCTTGCTGGCCATCGGTTGCCCTCCATGGTCACGTCACGCCGCGCCGCCCCCGAAAGGAGGTGGTTCGCACCGGTCTGTGCCCAGTGTCACCTACCGCGAACACTATGGGGACGGAACGGACAGATCCGGTGCTGCTCTCACCCGCTTGCCGGGTCGGCCACGTTGCCGCGAGCCCGGCCGTCACCCGTGAGTCGCAGCCTCGTTGAGCCTGGCGGGACCGGTGGTGCTCCTGCTGGGGGGTGCACCACCGGACCCGTCGCCCGGCGCCCGGGGGGGGTGCGCCGGGCGACGCTGTACCAGGGGCGGCTAGCGCCCGTTCGGGTGCGCCATCGCCAGCAGGTCCAGCGCCTCGTCGAGCTGCTGCTCGGTGAGAGTGCCGTCCTCGACGAAGCCACGCTCTACGACGACCTCGCGGATCGTCTTCTCCTCCGCCAGCGACTGCTTGGCAACCTTGGCCGCGTTCTCGTACCCGATGTAGCGGTTGAGCGGGGTGACGATCGACGCCGACGACTCCGCATACCGGCGGCAGCGCTCCTCGTCGGCCTCGATGCCATCGACGCACCTGTCCGCGAGCAGGCGGCTGATGCTGGCGAGGATGGTGATCGACTCGAGCAGATTGCGCCCGATCACCGGCAGCATGACGTTGAGCTCGAACGTGCCGGCCGAGCCGCCGAAGGCCACGGCCGCGTCGTTGCCCACCACCTGCGCCACGACCTGGCAGACAGCCTCGGGGATGACCGGGTTGACCTTGCCAGGCATGATCGACGAGCCGGGCTGCAGGTCGGGCAGGCGGATCTCGGCGAGCCCGGCCCGGGGGCCGCTGCTCATCCAGCGCAGGTCATTGGCGATCTTGTATAGCGACACCGCGTAGGTGCGCAGCATCCCGCTGCACTCGACGAGGGCGTCGCGCGAGGCCTGGGCCTCGAAGTGGTCCCGGGCCTCGCTCAGCGCGACACCGAGGTCGCCGGACACCCGCTCGATCACGGCGGACGCGAAGCCCGGCGGGGTGTTGATGCCCGTTCCGACCGCGGTACCGCCCAGCGGCAGCTCGGCCACCCGCGGCAGGGCGGCCAGCACCCGCTCCGAGCCGTAGCGCACGGCGGCGGCGTACCCGCCGAACTCCTGCCCGAGGGTGACGGGCGTGGCATCCATCAGGTGCGTGCGGCCGCTCTTGACGACGTCGGCGAACGCCTCGGCCTTGCGGGCGAGCGCTGAGGCAAGGTGCTCCTGAGCGGGCAGCAGCTGCTCGACGAGCGCCCGCACCGCGGCGACGTGGATGGCCGACGGGAAGGTGTCGTTGGACGACTGCGAGGCGTTGACGTGGTCGTTGGGGTGCACCGGCGACCCGAGCCGCTCGGTGGCCAGGGTGGCGATCACCTCGTTGGCGTTCATGTTGGTCGAGGTGCCCGAGCCGGTCTGGAACACGTCGAGCGGGAACTCGGCGTCCCACTCACCTTGCACGACCTCGGCAGCCGCGGCGCGGATGGCGTCGGCAACCTCCTGCGGAACCACGCCCAGCTCGGCGTTGACAGCTGCCGCGGCGCCCTTGATGGCGGCCAGAGCGTGGATGAGTGCCGGCTCGACCCGCACGCCGCTGACCGGGAAGTTCTCCACGGCCCGCTGCGTCTGAGCCCGCCACTTGGCATCAGCGGGAACCTGGACCTCGCCCATCGAGTCGTGCTCGACCCGGAACTGCTGCGCCTGCATCACACCTGGCACGGTATCGCCGGGCCAGGGCGCTCAGGGCGGCGCGGGGCGAGCGCTCAGAACGGGACGGACGAGTACGCCTGCAGCTTGCTGAGCTGGTGCTGGCTCTGCACCCGGCGCAGTGTGCCGCTGCGCGATCGCATCACCAGTGAGTCGGTCGCCGCTCCGCCGGCCCGGTAGCGCACGCCGTGCACCAGCTCGCCGTCGGTGACGCCGGTGGCGACGAAGAAGACGTTGTCGCTGGCCACCAGGTCGCGGGTGGACAGCACACGGTCGAGATCGTGCCCGGCAGCTGCCACTTTGCGGCGCTCGTCGTCGTCACGCGGCCAGAGCCGGCCCTGGATCACCCCGCCCAGGCACGCCATCGCGCAGGCGGTGATGATGCCCTCGGGCGTGCCGCCGATGCCGAGCAGCAGGTCGACGCCCGACTCGCCCGTCGCCGCCATCACCGCCCCCGCGACATCGCCGTCGGTCAGCAGCTTGACGCGAGCGCCCGCCTCGCGGATCTGGCGGACGAGGTCGTCGTGGCGCGGGCGCTCGAGGACGGCGACTGTCACGTCGCGGGCCTTCTCACCCTTCGCCTTGGCGACGGCTGCGATGTTGTCGGCGACGGGCGCGTCGATGTCGACTACGCCGGCCGCCTCCCGTCCGGCGACCAGCTTGTCCATGTAGAAGCAGGTGCTGGCGTCGTACATCGTCCCGCGCTCGCTGACCGCCATCACGGCGATGGCGTTGTTCATCCCCTTGGCGCACAGGGTGGTGCCGTCGATCGGGTCGACGGCGACGTCGCAGGCCGCGCCGAGCCCGTCGCCCACCTCCTCGCCGTTGAACAGCATCGGGGCTTCGTCCTTCTCGCCCTCGCCGATGACGACGACGCCCTTCATCGACACCGTGCCGACCAGGCGGCGCATCGCGTCGACCGCGGCACCGTCGGCACCGTTCTTGTCCCCGAAGCCCACCCACCGGGCGGCGGCGAGCGCGGCAGCCTCGGTCACCCGGACCAGCTCCAGCGCGAGGTTGCGGTCGGGCGCGAGCTGCGCAGGCGCTGGCTCCTGTAGAGCCGCACCCTGTGCAGTACCGCCCGGCAGCGTCGTGTCGGTCACGCGGGTGATGGTAGGGGCTCTCGATGGCGGCCGGGTTTCGGATGCGCCGAGCCGGGCGGGCAAGTGTGATGCACTCGTGCCCGGTGTGGGGCCTCGGGTGGCGGGCGGACCAGGCATCGTCGTGGTGTGGAGCACCCCGGTCTGGCAGGCCCCAAGCACGGCCGTGTCGACTTCAACCCGGCCGACCTCGGCCCCGCGGTGTATCCGCTGCTGAACTCCATCGTGCTGCCGCGGCCGATCGCCTGGGTGTCGACGCGCTCTCAGGACGGGCACGACAACCTCGCGCCCCACTCGTACTTCACGGTCGCCTCCGTCGCCCCGCCCGTCGTCTGCTTCACCTCGATCGGGGAGAAGGACACCCTGCGCAACATCCGGGAGACGGGCGAGTTCATCGTCAACGTGACTCCCCGCGGGCTGCTCGCGCAGGTCAACGGCAGCTCCACCGGCTTCCCGCCCGAGCGCAGCGAGTTCGACGAGGTCGGCGTCACCCGAGAGCCCGCCGAGATGGTGGCACCGCCGCGGGTTGCCGAGTCGCCCGTGGCCATCGAGTGCCGGCTCGCCGGTGAGCGCTCCTTCGGCGCGAGCACCGTCGTGTTCGGCGAGGTGCTCCACATCGCGGTGAGCCCGAGCGTGCTGGACGACGGGGGCGTCCAGCCGGACCTGCTCGACCCGGTGGCGCGGCTCGGCGGCTCGCTGTTCGCGGCGCTGGGCGAGCTCATCACACTCGAGCGCATCCCCTTCGGCGAGTGGGAGGCAGGCCGGCGGTGAGCGCGCCAGCAGCCGCCGCGCCGCCAGCCGGCAAACGCCGGGGCCGGGAGACAGCGCGCGACATGGTGCTCTCCCTGGCCCTGCTGCTGGCTCTCGTGATCGGCTTCGTCGCGCTGCTGCCGCGGCACAAGCAGCAGCGGGTGCGTGCCGTCGACTACACCGAGCAGGTCCAGCTGCTCGCCGCCCGCGCGAGCTTCCCGGTCGAGGCGCCGGCCGGGCTGCCGGGGACGATCCAGCCGAACTTCGCGCGCACCTCGCTCGACCCCGCCCAGCTGCACATCGGGCTGGTCATCGAGGGCACGCGCTTCGCCCGGCTGGACGAGTCGGCCGCGCCAGGGCCTGAGTTCCTCGCCGAGGCGACAGTCGGGCCGGCCACCGGCGAGACGGTGCAGGCCGGGGGGCAGCAGTACGCCGTGCACCGCGATGCCTCCCCGACCGGAGCGCACGCGCCGGGCCCGGGGGAGGCGCTGGTGCGCCAACTACCGGGTGGCGCGCTGCTGACAATCAGCGACGGCGGCGCCAAGAGCGCTGCCACCCGCGCCGACCTGCTGGCCATCGCTGGCACGTTGAAGGTGGCGCGGCCGGCCGCCTGACCGGACGGGCGGTGTCGTCAAGCCGTGTCGTCGAGCGGGGTCGTCAGGCGCTGCCGTCTGCCGGTGGGCGCTCGAGCCGCCGGCGGGCGCCGTCGAGCCACTGCTCGCAGTGCCGGGCCAGCGCCTCACCGCGCTCCCACAGCACGAGCGATTCTTCCAGCGGTACGCCGCCAGCCTCCAGCCGGCGGACGACGTCCTCGAGCTCCGCGCGGGCCTGCTCGTAGGACTCCGGCTCGGTGAGGTCAGCGCCGGCTGTGCCGTCAGCGCCGTCAGCGCCGCCAGCGCCCGGCTGCTCGCTCACGCCGGCACACTCGCATCCGCCGCGAGCGCCACTGCCGTGACCCGCCCATGCGCCAGCCGGACGGCGAGGCGCTCACCCGCTGTGACGTCGTCCGCGCTGCGAACCACCCGACCGTCGGGGTGCTGGACGACGGCGTAGCCACGTTCGAGGGTCGCGAGGGGGCTCAGTGCGCGTGCGCGCGCGATTGTGTGCCCGAGGTCGGCCCCGGCCCGCTCGACCCCGGCCGTGGCGCACCGCCGGGACCGCTCGACGAGGCCGGACACCTCGGCTGAGCGCCGGTCGATGCCGAGGCGCGGCGTGGCCAGCACCGGCCGGGACCGCAGCAGCGCCAGGCGGTGCGTCTCGACATCGAGCCGGCCGCGCACCGCCCGCCCAGCGCGCTCGTGCAGTCCCCGGACGAGCTGCAGCTGCTCACCCACGTCGGGGACGATGCGCTTGGCCGCATCGGTCGGGGTGGAGCAGCGCAGGTCGGCAACGTGGTCGAGCAGCGGTGCGTCCTGCTCGTGACCGATGGCGCTCACGACGGGTGTCGCGGCCGCCGACACCAGGCGGCACAGCGACTCGTCGCTGAAGGGCAGCAGGTCCTCGACCGATCCGCCGCCGCGGGCAATGACGATGACGTCGACCTGCCGGTCGCGGTCCAGTTCGCGGACGGCCGCACACACCTGCTGCACGGCCAGCGGCCCCTGCACCGCGACCTCGCGCAGGACGATGCGGACGGCGGGCCAGCGGCGCCGGGCGTTGTCGACGACGTCGCGCTCGGCAGCGCTTCCGCGCCCGGTGACCAGCCCGATCGTGTGCGGCAGGAACGGCAGCGGGCGCTTGCGCGCGGGGGAGAACAACCCCTCGGCGGCGAGCACCGCTTTGAGCCGCTCGAGCCGGGCGAGCAACTCACCGACGCCGACCGGGCGGATGTCGGAGGCCAGCAGTCGCAGGGTGCCGCGGGCCAGGTGGAACTCCGGCTGACCGGCGAGCACGACGCGATCGCCGTCGGACAGGCCCGCGCACAGCTCGGGCGCGCAGGCGACCGGCAGAGAGACGTCGGCCACCGGGTCGCGCAGGGTGAGGAAGGCGGTCCGCATCCCGGGGCGTCGCGACACCTGCGTCACCTGGCCCTCGACCCACACCCGCCCGAGCCGGCCGACCCACTGCGCGATGAGCCGCGCGACTGTGCGTAACGGCAGCGGCTGCTCCGGGCTGGACTCGACGGGCACGGCGACGACGGTACGTCCGCCGCCGGGCCGGCCGGAGCTGGCAGCCGCGGCCTCGGCAGATGCGCGCCCGCCGCTTCCCCCACGTGGCCGAACTTCGCTCGCCGGCAGGTGATCGCGTCGGCTCATCCGGTTGTCCAGGCATCCCCACGCGAGGGCCCACCGCCTGCCGGTTGGTCGTCCTGTCGTCACGAGAGGCCCCTATGTCAGCGCGAGAGTCACTTGCTGGTCCGGTCTGCCGAGCGGTATCGCTGACCGGGGTCGCACTGCTCGCGCTCGCCGCAGTCGCCGGGCCGGCCGCTGCTGGCGACACAGTCGATCTCGTCAGCCACGGGCAGTCTGCCTCCCACGCCACTGCGTCGACAGCGAACGCCGCCGGCCGCAACAAGGCGCGGACCAGCCGGCACGGACACGCGAAGGTCTTCCCGACCCAGCAGGCAGCCAAGGCGCAGGCGCAGGCCCAGAGCCCGGAGGCGGCCACGGCCGCAGCGGGCTACGGAGGCCTCATTTACAGCGGAGGCGTCAGCGGAGTCGGCGTGACCACTGGCGCTCCGCAGGTGTACCTCGTCTTCTGGGGCTCCCAGTGGGGCCGGTCCTCGACCACCAGCACCGGTGCGCTGCAGCTCAGCGGGGACCCGAAGGGCGTCGCCCCCCGCCTGCAAGCCCTGATGAAGGGGATTGGGACGAACAACGAGACCTGGTCCGGGGTGATGACCCAGTACTGCGAGGGCGTGGCAGCGGGCTCGACGGCGTGCCCGAGCACTGCGACCCACGTCGGCTACCCGACCGGTGGGACGCTCGCGGGAGTGTGGGCCGACCCCTCGGCTGCAGCACCTCAGCAGGCGACGGCTCAGCAGATCGCGGCAGAGAGTGTTCGGGCCGCTGGTCACTTCGGCCGGACGACGCCGGGCTCCAACCGCAACGTCCAGTACGTCGTCGTCTCCCCCACGGGCACCCACCCGGACGGGTTCAACACGGGCTCGGCGACATCGAACTTCTGCGCCTGGCACGACTGGAACGGCGACACCGCCATGAGCGGCGGCGCGGCAGCCTCTCCCTACGGCGACATCGCCTTCACCAACCTGCCTTACGTCTCGGACGCGGGCGCTACCTGCGGCGCCGGCTACGTCAACGGGCCCGCCGGTCCGCTCGACGGCTTCCTCATCGTCGCGGGCCACGAGTACGCCGAGACGATCACCGACCAGAACCCGGCCGGCGGATGGGTCGACGCGGTCGGCAGCGAGAACGCCGACAAGTGCTCGTGGATCGGCGTCGGCGGCTCCACCGGCGCCCAGAACCTCACCTTCGCCACCGGCTCGTTCCCGATGCAGGCGACGTGGTCCAACACGGCGAACGCCTGCGAGATCTCGCACGCCATCGTCCGGACCACCGCCGTCCCGGTCGTGACCGTGACCAATCCCGGCACCCAGACCGGCGCGGTGCGCGCGGCCAAGACCCTGCAGCTGCGGGCCACCGACTCGACCGGCGCGGCGCTCTCCTACACCGCGCAGGGGCTCCCCGCCGGCCTGACGATCAGCACGACCGGGCTGGTGTCGGGCACGCCGACCACTGCCGGCAGCTTCGCGGTCAGCGTCACCGCCCGGGACTCCGCTGGCGGAAGCGGGTCGGCATCCTTCACGTGGACCATCAGCCCCGCGAGCACGTGCCCCGCGCCCGGGCAGAAGCTCGGCAACACCGGCTTCGAGACCGGGGTGGCGGCACCGTGGCGGACCACGGCAGGCGTCGTCGACAAGTCGTCGGCCCAGGGGCCTCACTCCGGGCTGTGGAAGGCATGGCTCGACGGCTACGGGACGAGCCACACCGACACGCTCAGCCAGACGGTGACACTGCCGCTCGGCTGCGCGTCGTACACGTTCAGCTACTGGATGCACGTCTCATCGGCCGACACGAGCACGCTCGCGCACGACACGATGACGGTGCGGGCCGGCACCACGATCCTCGCGACCTACTCCAACCTCAACAAGAGCACCAGCTACATCCAGCGCTCCTTCGGCCTCTCGAGGTTCGCCGGCCAGTCGGTGACCCTCACGTTCACGGGTGTCGAGAACGCCTCGCTGCAGACATCCTTCGTCGTGGACGACGCCGCAGTCATCGTCAAGTGACCCGTCGGGCGACCCGCTCGGCCAGGGCCGCCGCCGGCTCGCTTGTAGTCGTCGTCGCTGTGGTCGGGGTCGCCGGGTGCGGGGTCTCAGGGCCCGCCCGCGTCGCGCCCAGTGTGGTCGACCTGACTGCGCGGGACAACGGGCGCACCATCGGGGTCGCCGTGGGCACGCCGCTTCGCGTCACGCTCCCCAGCACCTACTGGACGATCTCCAGCAGCTCCGTGGCACTGCTGCCGCCCCTGGGCGACCCGCTGCGGGTGCGAGCCGGCTGCCGACCGGGCGCGGGATGCGGCACCACCCGGCAGCTTTTTACCGCGTGGGGAGTGGGAACCGCTGATCTCGTTGGCGCCCGTACCACCTGCGGCGAGGCGCTGCGCTGCACGGATGCTGCCAGCGGCTACCGGGTGCACGTGATCGTCCGGTCCTGAGGGCTAGCGAGCACCAACCTCGAACGCGTGGAGACTTTATTCGGCAGTTGCGGAAGCCGAAAAAGCAGCATGAGACCGACCAAGATGGTAAGCACCCGGCGCCTGCGTTACGTTGCTGCACCGGCCGCGACGCTCGTGACGCTGTCCTCGATGGGACTGGTCGTCGCTCTGGCAGGGACTGCGCAAGCAGCCACCGGCGTGCCGACGGCCGCTGGTGTGGTGACGACAGTGTCGTCGACAGCAACGGTCACCGCGCCAGTTGCGGCCCTGGTGAGCCCCGTGAGCCCCGTGAGTCCGGTGAGCCCCGTGACACCTGTAGCTCCGGTTAGCCCAGTGGTAGCAGCGCCGGTGGCCCCGGCCGTAGCGCCCGTCGCCCCGGCTTCGGTGCCTGTCGTCCTTGTCGCGCCTGTGGCAGCGCCGGTCGCAGCAGCGCCCGCACCAGCGCCCGCCTCGAGCGCACAGGCCGCGGCAGCCCCGGCGGTCGTGGCACCGGCGGCTCCGGTCGTCGTCCCGGCACATCCGGTTGCTGCACCGGCGGCAGTCAAGCCGGTGGTCGCGACGCCGCGACTGACCCAGGCAACGCCGACGTCGGTGCCGCTCGGCACGGCCGGCCAGTTCGCGGTCCTCGCCGGTTCGGGCATCACCAACACGGGGGCCACCACCATCAACGGTGACGTCGGATCGTCCCCGAACAACGCAGAGACAGGCTTCGCGGCCTGTCCCGGCGCTGATTGCGTGACGTTGACCGGCACGAACCACACGAGTCCGACCCCCAACGACTTCACCACCCAGCAGGCGAAGGTCGATCAGACAGTTGCCTACAACTACCTCGCGGGGTTCGCCCCCACGCAGATCAATACCGAGCTCGCAGGTCAGCTCCTGACCGCCGGTGTCTACGCGTCGGCCTCAGGGACCTTCGGGATGAGCGGGACGCTCACCCTCGACGGTCAGAACAAGCAGAACCAGATCTTCATCTTCCAGATGGAGAGCACGTTGATCACCGGAGGCACCGGCTACGTCAACCTGATCAACGGGGCCCAGGCCTGCAACGTCTACTACCAGGTGGGTAGTGCCGCAACGCTCGGAGCGGGCTCCACGCTCAAGGGCACTGTCATCGCCCACGACACCATCTCCCTGGGCGACGGCGTCACCGTGCAGGGACGCCTGCTGGCAGGTGAGCAGGCGTCGCGTACAGGGGCGGTCACGCTCATTCACGACACCATCACCAACGCCGCGTGCGGCACCACCCCGCCCGGCGCCCCGCCAGTCGGGACGGGTGGCACGCCGACGACGGGCGGCACCCCGACGGGCACCGGCGGCAGGCCCACCGGGGGCACCACCGGAACGACGACCGGCACCACGGGCACCAGCGGGACGCCCACCACACCCGGCCGCACGCCTACGGGGACGACTCCGCTCGGCACCACGCCGCTGGGGATCACCCCTGGCACTCGCACCATCACGTTCACCCCGAAGCCGAGCGGGACCGGCATCCCCTTCACGGCGACCCCCGTCGCGGCGACCTCCGTCACGACGACCCCCATCAACGCCACACCGTTCAACGCCACGCCGATCAACGCCACACCGACCACCGCCACACCGACCACCGCGACACCCACCAGCCCGGGTCCGCAGGTCTCCGGGGTCCCGGCCGGCGGGGTGCACACCGGTGACGGCAGCACCGTGGCCGCACCGAGCACGGGCGGTGGCATCTCGCCGCTGCTGATCGACGCGCTGGCACTGGCCGGAGTCGCCGGCATCGGGGGCCTCGCGGCAGTCTCCGCACTGCGCCGCCGCCGCAGCTGACGGGCCGCAGCACGATGCACGACCTTCACCGGGCAGGACGTCCCTCCCGCCGCACCCCCTCTGTGTCAACTCTGCGGGGGCCCGCGGCGGGGGTGGGCGTCCTGCTCGCGGCTGTGGCGACTGTCTCCGTGGCCACGGCCGGGCACGACCACTTCGCGCAGAACTCCAAGCCCGCCCCGCCGCCTGCTGCGGCACGCAGCAGCACCGCCCCGGTCAACCGGCCCGTCTCGGCCGTGGTGGCGCCGATGGCGAAGTCAGCCCCCGTACGGGTGCAGATTCCTGCGGTCGGCATCGACAGCTCGCTGGTGTCACTCGGCCTGCTCCCCGACGGGACGATGCAGACGCCGCGGACAGGCTTCCCCGCCGGCTGGTACACCGGCGCCCCCACGCCCGGCCAGCGCGGGCCGGCCATCATCGCCGGGCACGTCGACTGGGCCGGGCGCCCCGGCGTCTTCTACAACCTGCGGGCGCTGCGTGCGGGCGACCAAGTCATCGTCGCCCGTACCGACGGTAAGGCGGCGATCTTTCAGGTGCGGCGCGTCGCTGAGTTCGCCAAGGCGGCCTTCCCCACCGGCGCTGTCTACGGCGACCTCGACCACGCAGGCCTGCGGTTGATCACCTGCGGCGGGTCCTTCGATGCGCAGGCCCAGAGCTACCGCGACGACATCGTCGCGTTCGCCGATCTCGTGGGCACCCGCCCGGCCTGACGCGCGGGGCGGCCGTCCATCTCGTCCACAGCCCGGCGGTTGCACCCGCGCCCTAGGCCGCAGACGTGGTTTCGTTCCAGCAATGGATGCCGTGATGCTCGTCGGGGGCCAGGGCACCCGGTTGCGCCCCTTGACCATCTCCGCGCCCAAGCCGATGCTGCCCGCGGCTGGGGTGCCGTTCACGGCGCATCAGCTGGCGCGGGCGCGCGACGCGGGGGTCGACCACGTCGTGCTCGCCACGTCCTACCGAGCCGAGGTGTTCGAGCAGTACTTCGGCGACGGGTCCTCGTTCGGGCTCGACCTCGAGTACGTCACCGAGACCGAGCCGCTCGGGACCGGGGGCGGGATCCGCAACGTCGCCGGCCGGCTGCGGGCCGCCCCGGGCGAGCCGGTGCTGGTGTTTAACGGCGACGTGCTGTCCGGTGTCGACCTGCGTGCCGTCGTCGAGCGCCACAGCGACTCGGCGGCTGACGTGACGCTGCACCTGGTCGAGGTGGAGGACCCACGCGCGTTCGGGGTGGTGCCGACCGATGCCGGCGGCCGGGTGACCGCCTTCCTGGAGAAGACGCCCGACCCGCCGACCAACCGCATCAATGCCGGCTGCTACGTCTTCCGCCGCGCCGTCATCGACGCCATCCCCAGCGGCCGGCCGGTGTCGGTGGAGCGCGAGACGTTTCCCGGCCTGCTGGCAGCTGACGCGATGGTGATGAGCTACGTCGACTCCTCGTACTGGCTCGACCTCGGCACGCCGGCCGCCTTCGTGCGCGGGTCGTGCGACCTGGTGCTCGGGCGCGTGGAGTCCAGCGCGATGCCGGGGCCCCCGGGGCAGTCGCTGGTTCTCGCCGGCACGCAGGTAGCCGCGGATGCGGTGCTCGATGCCGGTAGCGCCATCGGCCGCGGGGTCAGCATCGGCCCGGGTGCCACGGTGTCGGGCTCGGTCGTGTTCGACGACGCGGTCATCGAAGCGGGGGCGCAGGTGCGGGACAGCGTTGTCGGCCGCGGCGCCCGCATCGGGGCGGCTGCTGTCGTCGACGGCGCAGTCATCGGCGACGGTGCCCGCATCGGCGCGCACAACGAGCTGCTGGGCGGGGTCCGGGTGTTTCCGGGGCACGAACTCGCCGAGGGCGCGGTCCGCTTCTCTAGCGACCGCAGCTGACCCGATGCCCGAACAGGTGCAAGCGCCCGTGTCCGACCGTCAGGATGGGCCGATGCTCGTCTCGTCCTACTACCCCGGGCATCCGATTGACCTGGGCCGGACCCTCGCGCCGCTGCGCCGGGGCACGGCCGACCCCACCTGCTGCGTCGAGCCAGGCGGCATCTGGCTCACTGCGTTGCTGCCTGCAGGACCGGCGACGCTGCGGCTCGAGCCGACTGCCGGCGGGGCGATCGAGGCGCGGGCCTGGGGCCAGGGCGCCGAGCAGGCCCTGGCCGGGGTCCCGGAGCTGCTCGGGGCCCGGGACCGCCCGCAGGACTTCACCACCCCGCACCGCGGCCTGCACGAGGCTGCGCGCCGGCTGGCCGGGCTGCGGGTGCCCCGGACCGCGCGGGTCTTCGAGATGCTCGTACCGGCCATCCTCGAGCAGAAGGTGACCGGGCTCGAGGCACGCCGCGCATGGCGGTGGCTGCTGTCCCGGTACGGGCTGCCCGCTCCGGGGCCGGGGCCGGCGCACCTGCGCGTCGTCCCGCCGCCCGCGGTCTGGCGGCGCATCCCGTCCTGGGACTGGCACGCCGCCGGTGTCGACGCGAAGCGCTCACGCACGATCATTGCGGCGGCGCGGGTGGCCGAGGCGCTGGAGCGCAGCGTCGGGCTCGTCGGGGGGGAGGCGCGGCGCCGGCTCGAGCTGGTCCCCGGCGTCGGGGTGTGGACCTCGGCCGAGGTGGCGCAGCGGGCCTACGGCGATGCCGACGCCGTATCCGTCGGGGACTACCACCTCTCGCACCTGGTCGGCTGCGCCCTGGCTGGCTACCGGGTCGACGACGCGGGGATGCTCGAGCTGCTCGCCCCCTACGCCCCGCACCGCTACCGGGTCATCCGCCTGCTGGAGGTCGCGGCTCCGCCGATGCCGCGGTTCGGGCCCCGTCTTGCTCCTCGTGACTACTCGAGGATGTGAGCCGACGGCCGGAGCGGCAGTACCGGGAGGTCATCGCTCCAGCAGGAACGGCACCCCGTCGCGGGCGGGGCGCTGCGCCGGCGGGGCAGCCGGGTGCCCGATCCCGACGGCACCCATCGGCTGCCAGTCCGGCGGCAGCTCCAGTGCCTCGCGGACGACGTCCGGGCAGAACATCGTCGAGGAGACCCAGCACGAGCCCAGCCCCTCTGCCGCCAGCGCGACCAGCAGGTTCTGCACCCCTGCCCCCATCGCCACCGTGAACATCGCCTGCTCGGCGGCGGCCCGGCGGGCGTCGGGGTAGTCGTGGGCGCCGTCCGCGACGAGGAAGGGCACCAGTAGGACCGGCGCCCGGCGCAGCACCTCGCCCCGCCCCAGCCGGCGCTCGATGGACTCGGCCGAGAACTCGTCGCGCCGCAGGTCGGCGGCCCACGCGTCGCGCATGCGGTCGAGCAGCAGCTCGCGGCGCTGCTCGACGAGGACGAAGCGCCACGGGGTGGTGTGGTGTGGGGCAGGCGCTGTCACGGCGGCAGCGACCGCGCGTGCGACGGCGGCCCGCTCGACCGGGCGGTCGGCGAACGAGCGGATGGTGCGACGCGCGAGCACGGCATCTCGCGCCGCCTCGGCTGCCCCGACGCGGAACATGTCCTCCTCCGCCGGGCGGACCAGCGAGGTCGCGCCGCGGGCGTCGTCGGGCAGCCGCGCGTAGCCGCGCACGACGGCGACGGGGACGCCGGACAGCTTGCCCTTGACCAGGTCGGCGGCGGCGGCGAGCTCGTCGGCCTCGGCCACCTCGGTCATCCCGAGCTCGTTGCCGTACGGGTCGACCTCGCCGACCAGGGAGCGCAGCGCGGCCATCCCCGCGACTCCGAGCGCGACGTCGGTCAGCCCGGCGCGCCAGGGCCGGCCAAAGGTGTCGGTGACAACGACGGCGACGTCGATGCCGATGCTGCTCGCGATACCCGCCCGCAGCGCGCGGGCCGAGGCGTCCGGGTCCAGCGGCAGCAGCGCGACCGTGTCCTTGTCGACGTTGGAGGTGTCGACGCCGGCGTTTGCGGCGACGAAGCCGTGGCGGGTCTGGGTGATGCGGGTCCGCCCCCGGCGCGCCACGTCGCGCACCGACTCGTCCTCGACCGCCCGCGCGTGGGCGGCGGCCCGGTCGGCGCCGGCGGGCACGAGCCTGCCCTCGGCCTTGCTCACCACCTTCGAGGTCACCACGACGACGTCGCCGTCCTCCAGCGCCAGCCCGGGCTGGGCCGCGACGGCCGACGTGATCAGCGCCGCGAGGTCGTCGCCGGGCCGCACCTCGCCCATGCCACGCACCGGCTCAACGTGCAGCATCGACGACCTCCAGGGTCGCTGCCGCGAGCGCCGTCGCCGAAGGCACGTCGGGCATCAGCAAGGGCCGCACCGCGACTGTCACGCCCGGCACCTCGGCTCCGGCATCGGCGGCTCCGGCATCGACCAGCCAGGCATCCAGCAGCCCGCCCTCGCTGCGGGCGCCGTAGTGACGTCCGACCGCTTCGGCGGTGACGGGGACGCCGATGGCCGACAAGCAGGCGTCGGCCATCCCGCGCACCGGGGCGCCGCCGACGATGGGGGAGACGCCGACTACGGGGCCGGGCGCCTCGCGCACGGCATCGCGCAGGCCGGGGACGGCGAGCACGATGCCGACCGAGACGACCGGGTTCGAGGGGGGCAGGAGCACCGCGTCGGCAGCAGCGATGGCCTCCAGCACACCCGGCGCGGGCGTCGCCTGCTCGGCGCCGACCGGCAGGAAGGCCTGCGCCGGGAGCGAGGCACCGTGCCGGATCCACCACTCCTGGAAGTGGATGGCGCGCCGCCCGCCGTCGGGCGGTGCGCCCGGCAGGTCGACGACGACGTGGGTCTCGACCCGGTCGTCCGACATCGGCAGCAGCGTCACGCCCGGCTGCCAGCGGCTGCAGAGGGCACGGGTGACGTCGGAGAGGGGGTAGCCGGCCGCAAGCATCTGGCTGCGGACGAGATGGGTGGCGATGTCGCGGTCACCGAGCCCGAACCACGATGGCCCGACCCCGTAGGCGTCGAGTTCCTCGCGGACGACGAAGCTCTCGCCCGCGCGGCCCCAGCTGCGCTCCTCGTCGAGCCCTCCGCCGAGGGTGTACATGACGGTGTCGAGGTCGGGGCACACGCGCAGGCCGTGCAGCGTGATGTCGTCGCCGGTGTTGACCACTGCGGTGATGTCGGCGTCGGGCGCGGCCTGGCGCAGGCCGCGCAGGAAGCGGGCGCCGCCGTAGCCGCCGGCCAGGACGACGAGACGCATGCTGCCCATCCAACCAGCGGTGGGCCGGGGCGCCCGGGCATGGCGGCTGGCTGGTGACGGGGGCAATTCCGGTCGGTGCCCGCGCATAGTGTCCGCGGCATGGGATCGCCTGCCGCCGAGCCGCCTGGGCCTCCTGGGCCGCCGGTGGGGCCGAGCGCGTCGGCGACGCGGCGGGCCCTTCGCCGGGCGCGCGACGGGGTGGCGCTTTCCGAGGCCGAGGCCGAGGTGCTGCTCGCTGCCCGCGGCATCGACGCCGCCGGGCAGGCGACGGGCGACCTCGCCGACCTGTGCGCGAGCGCCGCGCGGGTGCGTGCTGCGGGGCTGCTGGCTGCCGGTCGCCCGGGCGTCGTCACCTACAGCCGCAAGGTGTTCATCCCACTGACCCGGCTGTGCCGCGACAGGTGCCATTACTGCACGTTCGCTACCACGCCGGGCCGGCTGCACACCGCCTACCTCAGCCCCGACGAGGTGCTCGAGATCGCGCGCCAGGGGGCGGCGCTGGGGTGCAAGGAGGCGCTGTTCACCCTCGGCGACCGGCCCGAGGACCGCTGGCCCGCCGCCCGGGCGTGGCTCGACGAGGCGGGGTACGACTCCACCCTCGGCTACCTGCGGGCGATGGCGGTGCGGGTGCTGGAGGAGACGGGGCTGCTGCCACATCTGAACCCCGGGGTGCTGTCGTGGGAGGACCTGGCTCGCCTCAAGCCGGTGGCGCCCTCGATGGGGATGATGCTGGAGACGACATCGCAGCGGGTGTTCACCGAGCCCGGCGGGGCCCACTACGGCTCCCCGGACAAGGACCCCGCGGTGCGGCTGCGGGTGCTGGAGGACGCCGGGCGCAGCGCGGTTCCCTTCACCACCGGCGTCCTCGTCGGCATCGGCGAGACGCTGGCCGAGCGGGCGGAGTCGCTGTTCGCGTTGCGCGCCGTGGCCCGCCGCTACGGGGGCGTGCAGGAAGTGATCGTCCAGAACTTCCGGGCCAAGCCCGACACCGCGATGCGCCAGGCCCCTGACGCCGGGCTCGAGGAGTTCGTCGCAGCGGTCGCGGTAGCGCGGCTGGTGCTCGGGCCGGGGATGCGGCTGCAGGCGCCCCCCAACCTCGTTGATCTCGGCGAGTGCCGGCTGCTGCTCGGCGCCGGCATCGACGACTGGGGCGGTGTGTCACCGCTGACGCCCGACCACGTCAACCCCGAGCGTCCCTGGCCCGCTGTCGAGGCGTTGGCAACGGTCAGCGCCGAGGCCGGGTTCACGCTGCGCGAGCGGCTCACCATCTACCCGCCCTACCAGGGTGCGCCGTGGCTCGACCCGCGGCTGCGTCCACACGTCGAGGCGCTCGCCGATGCCGGCTCCGGGCTCGCGCGCGAGGGTGCGCTTCCTGTCGGGTTGCCGTGGCAGGAGCCCGACGGGGGATGGGCGAGCAGTGGGCGCATCGACCTGCACACCGCCATCGACACCGAGGGGCGCCGGGCCGAGGCCCGCAGCGATGTCGACACCGCCTACGGCGACTGGGGCTCACTCGAGGTCTCGGCCGAGGCCCGCACGCGGGGGTCCGCTGCGCCCGTCGTCGCCCCTCGCGCGCGGGTGCGCCGTGAGTTCGCGGCCGCGTTGCGCTCGGCCGAGGTCCGCGGGCACCAGCTGCCCGATGCCGACGCGCTGACGCTGCTCGACGCCGAGCCGGGGGCGGAGATCGCTGCGCTCGCGGCGCTGGCCGACGGTGTGCGCCACGACCGGGTGGGTGAGGAGGTCACCTACGTCGTCAACCGCAACGTCAACTTCACCAACGTCTGCTACACGGGCTGCCGGTTCTGCGCCTTCGCCCAGCGGGCCAGCGACGCCGATGCCTACACGCTGTCGCTGTCCGAGGTCGGCGACCGCGTCGACGAGGCGTGGGCGACGGGCGCGACCGAGATCTGCATGCAGGGCGGCATCTCCCCGGACCTGCCGGCATCGATCTACACCGACCTGGCCCGCGAGGTGAAGCGGCGGCAGCCCGGCATCCACCTGCATGCGTTCAGCCCCATGGAGGTCGTGTCGGGGGCGGCCCGCACCGGGCTGCCCGTGCGCGAGTTCCTGCTCTCGCTGCGCGAGGCCGGCGTCGACACCATCCCCGGCACGGCGGCCGAGATCCTCGACGACGACGTGCGGTGGGTGCTGACCAAGGGCAAGCTGCCGGCCGCGACGTGGGTCGAGGTCGTCGCCACCGCGCACGAGGTCGGGCTGCGCTCGTCGTCGACGATGATGTATGGCCATGTCGACACGCCCACCCACTGGCTGGGGCATCTGCGGCTGCTGCGCCGCCTGCAGGAGCGAACGGGCGGGTTCACCGAGTTCGTGCTGCTGCCGTTCGTGCACCAGTCGGCGCCGATCTACCTGGCGGGCCTGGCGCGGCCTGGGCCGACCCCGGCCGAGAACCGCGCTGTGCACGCCGTCGCCCGGCTCCTGCTGGCCGGCGCTATCGACAACATCCAGTGCTCGTGGGTCAAGCTCGGGGTCGAGGGCTGCGCCGACGTCCTGCGCGGCGGCGTCAACGACGTCGGCGGGACGCTGATGGAGGAGACGATCAGCCGGATGGCCGGCGCGCAGCACGGGTCACGCAAGTCCGTGGCCGACCTGGCCGCCATCGGCGCCGCCGCGGGCCGCCCGATGCGGCAGCGCACCACCACCTACGGGACAGTTGACCCGGCCCGACTCGCCGCCCAGCTGCAGCATGACGAGCGGGAGCTCGGGTTGGGCCGGCTCACGCTGCCGCTGACGACTGTCGAGGCGGGCTGAGGCCCTACCAGGGGGCGCCACGATGCGGCGTTCGTGCTGCAGCCCCGGAGATGCGGCGCGTTGAAAGCCTCGGGATCGGGCAGGACGGCCCCGTGAGCGAGACGGCGGCGTCGATGCGCGCGCGGGTCCGGCAGCTCCGTGGGGGGCCGGCCGAGCTGGTCGCCATGCGCGAGGAGGTCGTTGCCCTGCGGGTTGCGGTCGAGCAGCTGAGCGCACGGCTGGCAGAGCAGGCGGCCGCACAGGCACACGCACAGGCACCGTCTCAGGGCGCTGCAGTCGCCGACCCGCCGACTGACGAGAGCCCTGCTGACGCAAGGCTCGCGGCGCTGGAGAGCGGGCTCGACGCGGTAGCCGGCCGCCTCGAGTCAGCAGTCCGTGACGCCGCGTCGGACAGCAGCGCCCGGATCGACGAGCTGACGCAGACCCTGACCGCCTTGACCGAGCGCACCAGCCGGCAGGAGTCGACAGCGGCCCGCTCCGTGGCGCCCGAGCAGTCGATCCCGCTCGCGCGGGCGGCGCTCGAGCAGGTCGTCGCTGCCGGTTTGGCCGACCAGCGAGACGCCGTCCTCGAGGAGTTCCGGCAGCTGCGAGACGACCTCGCCGACGCGTTCGAGCTGCTGGGCGAGCAGATCGAGCAGGTACGGCAGGCACGACGCCCTTCGCCTCGGCCGACTGTCGATCTGACCGACCAGCCGGCGCCGCCGGGAGGGCCAGGCGGTCCCGGCACCCCGGAGCCCGGTGCCGCCCATGCGGCGGATTCACCCGATGCGCTGCCGCCGGGCATCCGGTTGCCTGACGCGGAGTCGCCCGACGAGATGGTGATCCGCCCCGCTCGGCCACGGCCCGGCCACAGACGGTAACCAGGCTGAAGCGCTTCGACACGGTCGGTCACTCTTCAACAACGCTGAGTCAAACAGTTGACGAAACCCGTTCGCGCCCGATGTAATTCCAAGCGTGTCATTCCCTCCGTCACCGGCAGACCTGCGATACGCAGCTCGGCCGCGACGTGGACACCTGAGGCTCGCGTCCAGCCAGTGGACGCACCGTGACGAGTCTGGAGGAGTCCTATGACGATCGAGGCCCAGTTCGACGACCTGCTCGGTCTGGAGACCGAGGCGATGGAGTGGCAGGTCAAGGCCCTCTGCGCGCAGACCGACCCCGAGGCCTTCTTTCCGGAGAAGGGCGGCTCGACCCGTGACGCGAAGAAGATCTGCCAGTCCTGCGAGGTCCGTGACGAGTGCCTCGACTACGCGCTCGAGAACGACGAGCGGTTCGGCATCTGGGGCGGGTTATCGGAGCGTGAACGGCGCCGGCTGCGTCGCGCTGCCGGCTAGGGCGCTGAGCGCTGGGGGCGGCATGACCCCGGGCTAGTCGTCCTCGGCTAGTCATCCTCGTCCGGGGCGTGCCCCTCCGGGTCGACCACCTCAGCCTCGACGCCGAGCAGCCGGGCAACCTCGTGCACCAGTACGTCGAGCACCAGATCGACGAGGTCGTCGGTGTCGAGGGCCCGGGCCTCGAGCGGCCGGCGGTAGACCACAATTCTCGTCGGCGTCATCGTCCGACCGCTCCCCGTCGCCGGCTGCAGCCTCGCGAGCGGTACCGGTTCGTCGACCGGGTCGGTCGGCTCGGGCTCGTCCGGCGGCACCTCCTCGACCGCGAACTCGACCGTGGCGAGCTCGGCGGCCCAGCGCTCCTCGAGGTGAGTCACGGCCTCGATGACGACGTCGTCGAAGCGCTCGGCCCGGGTGCGCGCCACCGGCAGCTCGGGCGGCGTCAGGCGGCCCCGCAGCCCACGACCGCGGCGATCACGCAGCCGGCGGACGCGGCGGGCGCTTCCGGTGCCTGCCATGGGTGGAGGGTAAGCCGCCCGGCGGCCGCGTGGCAGCACCGCGAGCGGCCCGGCCCCAGCACCGGCCGAGCCGACAGTTGCCCAGCCACCACCTGCCGCCCGCGACACGCGGCCGAGATAGGGAGCGTCGCTGGTGCTGGCGTGACCGCCTGCGGGCTACCGTGACCACGTGAAGCCCCGGCGCTGCTCGCGGGCGGCCTGCGGGATGCCGGCCGTTGCGACCCTGACCTATGCCTACGCCGAGCGGGCGGCCGTGTTGGGTCCCCTGGCGCCCTACACCGAGCCGCACTCCTATGACCTGTGCGAGCAGCATGCGCAGCGCATGACGGTGCCGCGCGGGTGGGAGGTCGTCCGCATCGAGGGCGAGCCGGTGGTGCACACCCCCTCAAGCAACGACCTCGAGGCGCTCGCTGACGCGGTGCGCGAAGCAGCTCGGCCGCCGGTGCCGCCGGCGACCCAGCCCGGTACGGCCCGGTCCCGCGGCCACCTCAGGGTGCTGCCCGGGCCGGTCTGACTTGACCACCCGAATGGGTGCCAATTACCGACAGCGACGTTTTCTCACCCATTCGTGACGTAGTGCCGCCTTGACGGCAGCCGATGGGTCGTTGACGGCCACCCGGCCCACGTTGGAGGTACCGCAGTGACATTTCGGAGAAGCACGACCTTGGCAGAGGCCGGGCCCCCCGTCTGTCGCTCGGCTGCGCCCCGTGGGGCGGCCACGACCGGCCTGCGGACCGACCCCTCGCTCGTCCAGGGGCTCTCGTGCCCGGACTGCGGCGGCGCGCGGATAACCCGCATCCTGCTCACGCTCACCGACGGAACGCCCGTCGACTTCGTCTCTTGCCAGCTCTGTGAGTACCGGGCCTGGCGCTCGGCCGACGGCGCCCTCGAGCTCGACGGCGTCCTGTCCCGTGCCCGGCGGGAGCGACGCTCCGCCTGACCGCTCGTCCGCTCGTGATCGGAGTCTGCCGACCTGCCCGGTAGGGTTCTGGCGTGCTCGACCTGTCTCGTATCGTCAAGGCCTACGACGTCCGGGGGCTGGTCCCGCAAGAGCTCGACGACGAGGTCGCTCGCGCCGTCGGGGCCGCCTTCGTCCGCCTGCTCGATGCCCGGACCGTGGTCACGGCGCACGACATGCGCGAGTCCTCGGTCCCCCTGTCGCGCGCGTTCGCCGAGGGGGCGACGAGCCAGGGCGCCGACGTCATCGAGTGTGGCCTCGCATCAACGGACATGCTGTACTTCGCCGCAGGCCGCCTCGACATGCCGGGCGCTATGTTCACCGCCTCGCACAACCCCGCGCGCTACAACGGCATCAAGCTGTGCCGCGCCGGTGCTGCCCCGGTCGGGCAGGAGAGCGGGCTGCAGGAGATCCGGTCCACGATCGAGGCCGGGCTGCCGGCCCCGGCGGCGCGCGCCGGGAGTGTCAGCCAGCGTGAGCTGCTGCCCGACTACGCCGGCTACCTGCGCTCGCTGGTTCCCGGCATCGAGGGAATCCGGCGCCTGAAAGTCGTCGCCGACGCCGGCAACGGGATGGCGGGGCTGACCGTCCCGATCGTGCTCGGGCCCCTGCCCCTCGAGATCGTGCCGCTCTACTTCGAGCTCGACGGGTCGTTCCCGCATCACGAGGCCAACCCCATCAACCCGGACAACCTGCGTGACCTGCAGGCGGCGGTGCTGCGCGAGAGCGCCGACATCGGGCTCGCGTTCGACGGCGACGCCGATCGCTGCTTCATCGTCGACGAGCGCGGTGAGCTCGTCTCGCCGTCGGTGCTGACCGCCCTGATCGCGGCCCGCGAGCTGGCGCGCGCGCCCGGCTCGACCATCATCCACAACCTCATCACTTCACACGCGGTGCCCGAGCTGGTCACCGAGCTCGGGGGCAAGCCGGTCCGGACGCGGGTGGGCCACTCGTTCATCAAGGCCGAGATGGCCCGCACCAATGCTGTGTTCGGCGGCGAGCACTCGGGCCACTTCTACTTCCGCGACTTCTGGCGCGCCGACTCGGGGATGCTGGCGGCTCTGCACGCACTCGCCGCGCTCGGCGGGCAGGGTCAGCCGCTCTCGGCCCTGCTCGCCCAGTACGCCCGCTACGCCCAGAGCGGGGAGGTCAACTCCGAGGTGTCCGACGCGGCGGAGCGCATCGATGCCGTCGCGCAGCGGTGGGGGGCGCTGCCCGGGGCGAGCGTCGACCACCTCGACGGGCTAACGGTCGACCTCGGCGACGGCCGTTGGTTCAACCTGCGGCCCTCCAACACCGAGCCACTGCTGCGGCTCAATGTCGAGGCGCCGGACCAGGCGGCGATGGCGCAGCTGCGTGACGAGATCTTGACGTTCGTCCGGAAGGAGTAGGAGCTGTGGAGCTCGACCCGGTCCTGCGTGAGCTACTGGTCTGCCCTGCCTGCCACGGAGGGCTGCGAGTCGACGATGCCGCCGAGCGCCTCGTGTGCACCGAGTGCGGGCTGCGCTATCCGGTCCGCGACGGCATCCCGGTGATGCTGATCGACGAGGCCGACCCGCCGGAGGCGGATCCGGGGGCGGCGGCTGGATCGCCTGCGGGGGCTGGCCCAGCCTGATGCCAGACGTCGACGAGGAGCTGCTGGGCGACGCTGCCCGGCTCGAGGCCTGGGACCCGGGCGAGATGCTGCGAGCGGTTGCTTCCTCGGCAGCGCAGGTGCGTGAAGCCGCCGCCCTGGCCCGGGAGGCGGGGGTCGAGCGCGTTTCCGCAGATCCCCTGCCGCGGGCGATCGTGGTGCTCGGCATGGGGGGCTCGGGCATCGCCGGCGATGTCCTGGCCGCCCTGGCCGGTCAGGAGAGCGCCGTCCCGATCATCGTGTCGAAGACGTACGGGCTACCGCGGTGGGTCGGCGCCGCGGACCTGGTGGTCGGCGTCTCGTGCTCGGGCTCGACGGAGGAGACGCTGTCCGGGGTCGAGGAGGCGGTGCGGCGGGGCTGCGGGCTTGCCGCCGTTGCAGCCGAGGACTCGCCGCTCGCCGAGCTCTGCCTGCGCGGGCGCGGGATGCTGCTGCCGGTCCGGGCGGCGGGGCGGCTGCCGAGGGCGATGGTCTGGGGGCTGTCTGTGCCGCTCGCCCTGCTCGCCCGCGGGCTGGGGCTGGTCGAGCTGCCCGACGAGGAGGTGGAGGCGACGGCGGTTCGGCTGGAGCGCATCAGTGCCGCCTGCAACCCCGACAAGGACGTTTTCACCAACCCCGGCAAGAGCCTTGCCCTGGCGCTCGCGCCCAGCCTGCCCGTCGCCTGGGGGTGCTCGCCGGTGGCGGGGGTCGCGGCCCAGCGCTTCGCGGCCCAATGGGCCGAGAACGCGAAGTCGCCTGCCGTGTCGGGCGTGCTGCCGGAGGCGAACCACAACCAGGTCGTGACCTTCGACGGTCCGGCGGGTGCGCTCGCGGGCGGCAGCGTCGACGACATCTTCGCCGACCCTGACCTCGGCGGCCCGACCGGGCGGCGGGAGCGGCTGGTGCTGCTGCGCGACGCCGCCGACGAGCACCCGCAGGTCACCCGCCGCGCCGAGGTGTCGAAGGAGATCGCCGAGGCCCGTGGGGTGCGCGTGACGGAGCTGGCCGCCGAGGGCACCACCCGTCTCGAGCGCCTGGCCTCTTTGGTGGGGGTCGTCGACTACGCCAGCGTGTACCTCGGCCTCGGTCTCGGCATCGACCCGACGCCGATCGACGCGATCCAGGACCTCAAGGCGCGCATCGCCCGCTAGCCCCGCGTTGTCCACAGGTGCGGTCCTCGAGCTCCGCAGTGTCCGCAGGGCAGCGACGCTGGCTGGGTGTCGACCGAGCCTGCTGACGATCGGGTCGAGCAGACGCTCCTCGATGCACTTGCCCGGGCGGGTGCCGGCGCTGTGCTGTCCGGCAGGTCGGCAGCCCAGGTGCATGGCCTCGATCTGATCGAGTCCGAGCTGCCCGTCGAGGTGACCGTGCCACGCAGCCGCAGCCTCGCCCGGCCCGACCTCGTCGTCCGACGTGCCGAGCTCGCTGTCGACGACAGGACGATGGTCGCCGGGCTGCCCGTCACCTCCGTGCTGCGCACCATCATGGACGTAGCTCGACACGCGACACTGGACGAGGCCGTAGTCGTGGCGGACTCCGCGCTGCGGATGGGCGTCCTGAGTCGGCACCAGCTGGCACAGGCGGTCGATGCCACCGCGGGGCCGCGCGCTCGGCGGATTCGTAGAGCACTGCTGCTCGTCGACGAGAGCTCGGGCTCCGCGCTCGAGACGCGCGCCCGCGTGCTGATGCACCTTGCCGCCCTGCCGGCCCCCGTTCCCCAGCTGGTGATCAGGGACGAGAAGGGTCAGTTCGTCGCGCGGGTCGACTTCGCCTTCGTCGCCGCGCGCGTGGTCGTCGAGCTCGACGGGTTCGCCTTCCACCGGGACCGTGACAGCTACCGCACGGACCGTGCCAAGGCCAACGAGCTGGCCCGGCTCGGCTGGCGGCTGGTGCGGCTCACGTGGGAGGACGTCGTGCTGCGCCCGGACTGGGTGATCGAGCTGCTCCGCGACCTTGGGGTGTGACCCGAAGACCATGATCGACACAAAGGGGTTGGTACGGGCGATGTGCCGGCTTCTTAGGCCGCCCCAGGCTGCCTTTGTGTTCCCCCACGACACAAACGGGCCCCACCTTGCCGGCTCTGTCCCCTTTTCAGTGCCGCCACCGAGGGCTTTGTGTCGATCATGCTGGTCTCGCGGGGGGCGGGGACTCACGGGCGGAGCAGCCGGCGGGCCTTTTCCTGCTCGAAGTCGAGGGCGTCGAGTGGACGGTCGCGCAGGCGTCCGGTCAGGCGCCCGAGCTTGCGGACCTCGCTCGCGACGCCGGGGTCGGCGAGCACCCGCAGCGCGAACGCGAGCGCAGCCGGGCTCACGTCGTAGCGCTGCTCCAGGCGCGCCCCCAGGGTTGCGGCCGCCAGCGCCTCGGCGCCGTACCGGCGGTGCATCCGGGCGTCGGTGCGAGCAGCGGGGAGCAAGCCGAGTGCCTCCCGGTAGCGCAGCACCCGCGGGGACGTGCCCAGAGCGGCGGCCGCTGCGGCAATGCTCAGCACGATGTCAGCCTAATCTGACGGCGCAGTGTCACGTTTTCGTCCGCAGGCTGCACACGTCGCTACCGTGCTCGCATGCCTGACCTACCGAAGCACGACATTGCCGACCTCTCCCTGGCCGCCCAGGGCAAGACACGCATCGAGTTTGCTGACCGCACCATGCCGGTCCTGCGGCAGATCCGGGAGCGCTTCACGAAAGAGCGCCCCTTCGAGGGCCTGCGCCTGGCCGCCTGCATGCACGTCACCACCGAGACGGCCAACCTCATGCGCGCGCTCAAGGCCGGCGGCGCCGAGCTCGCGCTGTGCGCCTCGAACCCGCTGTCGACGCAGGATGACACCGCCGCCGCGCTCGTCGCCGAGTACGGCATCGCGACCTTCGCCCGCAACGGCGTCGACCGCGACGGCTACTACGCTCACATCAACGCCGCGCTCGACGTCGCCCCGCATCAGGTCTTCGACGACGGCTGCGACCTCGTCAACACACTGCACACAACGCGCACCGACGTTCTCGACGGCGTCAAGGCTGGCTGCGAGGAGACGACCACCGGCGTCATCCGGCTACGCCAGATGACCCGCGACGGCGCCCTGCGCTTCCCAATGATCGCCGTCAACGACACTGACACAAAGCACATGTTCGACAACCGGTACGGCACCGGGCAGTCCACGCTCGACGCCGTCTTCCGCGCCACCAACACGCTGCTTGCCGGCAAGACTGTCGTCGTCGCTGGCTTCGGCTACTGCGGCAGCGGCCTGGCCGACCGGTCCCGCGGGATGGGTGCCAACGTCATCGTCACCGAGATCGACCCGACGAAGGCGCTCGACGCCCTCATGCAGGGTTTCCGCGTGATGCCGATGATCGAGGCCGCCCCCATCGGCGACGTGTTCCTGACAGTCACCGGCAACCGCGACGTCCTGCGCGAGGAGCACTTCGCGGTGATGAAGGACGGCGCGATCTTCGCCAACTCCGGCCACTTCGACATCGAGATCGACGTCAAGGCGCTGACTGCTATGTCGACCAGTGAGCCGCGCCGGGTCCGGCACCAGACCGACGAGTACGTGATGGCCGACGGCCGTCGCCTGCTGCTGCTCGCCGAGGGGCGGCTGGTCAACCTCGGCGCGGCTGAGGGCCACCCCGCCGCCGTGATGGACATGTCCTTCGCCGACCAGGCCCTGACCGCCGAGTGGCTGGTCACGAACGGTGCATCGCTCGAGCCCGGCGTGCACGACGTGCCCGTCGAGATCGACAAGGAGGTCGCGCGGGTCAAGCTCGAGTCGATGCGCGTCGCGCTCGACACCCTGACCCCCGCCCAGGAGGAGTACCTGTCCTCGTGGGAGACCGGCTCCTGACCTGAGGCGCGTCGACGAGGGCCGGGCATCCCAGGGGGTGACCGGCCCTCGTGCGCATACGGGGTGAGGAAGCTCAGGCCGGAGCGGCGAACGGCCCGGTCGACACCGGCTCGCGCGGGGGTCCCGGCGCGGGTCGCTGCGGTGCGAAGCCTGGCGGCGGAGGCCCGTACCCGCCGTAGATGGAGACCGGTGGCCCATACGCGGGCCCCGGTACCGGCGGTCCCCACCCCGGCGCGGCGACGCCGTACCCGGGCGCGGGTCGGCTGCCGACGCCGACCCCGGCCGGCAGGACCTGGCCGAACCGCAGCTCCTCGCGGCGGCGCCGCTCGGCCAGGACGGCAGCAAGGAAGGCCCAGCCGGGAACCCCGGGCGGCGGCGCAGGAGTGACCCTCTCCGCGATCGCTTCGACGACCTCCATGCCGAGCCGCTCGCGGGCGGCGGGCTCAAGGCTCCCGGCCCGGGCGAGCAGCTGCCGGGCCGACATCGCGAGGCCGTCCGACAGCCGGGAGAGGTCCAGCGTCGTCGCCCAGCCGGCGAGCGGGGGCGGCATCGGCAGCGAGATCAGCGCGACCACGGGGATGCGCTCCTGCACCGCGATCGTCCCGACGAGCAGGTCCCCCAGGCGCTTGCTGCGGCGGGTGAGCAGCGCGCTGATGATGCTGAACACACCGGCCGTCGGCAGCTCGACTGCCGCGCGCACTACCGCCCGGCCGAGCACCTGGCGGAAGCGGACCGGCCCCCCGTCGTCGCGGACCACCCGCAGCCCGATCACGGCCTTACCGAGCGTGCGGCCGTGCCAGAGCATCTCCATCAGCACCGGGTAGCCGACCATCGCGACGAGGTAGGCACTGAGCCCGCCCACGATCGCCGCATCGCCGCGGGGCGCCACGAGGACGACGATGCCGAGCAGGGTCGCCCCGATCATGTACTGGATAACGAGGTCGATGAGCGTCGCGAGCAGCCGGCTGCCCAGCCGGGCGACCCGCAGGTCGATGGCGACAGCCTCGCCGGTGATGATCTGGCTCATCGTCAAGCCATCATGGCAGCGCGGGGCGCGCCGATGGGGCAGCTGCCCGCAGTTCGACCCGAAGGAGTGACGTGGACCTCGACGTGTTCGTCGCCCGTCACCGCCCGGAGTGGCAGCGCCTCGAGCAGCTGACCGGCCACGCCGGCCGGCCATCGCGGCTCTCCGGCGCCGAGCTCGACGAGCTGGTCGACCTCTACCAGCGGACTGCCACGCACCTGTCGGCCATCCGCACCCGCTCGCCCGACCCTGCCCTGCTCGACACGCTGTCGGGGCTGGTCAGCTCCGCCCGACAGGTGCTGTCCGGGGCGCGCTCGCCGGGGTGGCGCCAGGTCGGACGCTTTTTCGGGATGACGTTCCCCGTAGCGGTCTGGGAACGCCGCTGGTGGCTGCTGTGGACCTCGCTCGCCTGCTGCGCCGTGAGCCTCGCGTGCGGGATGTGGATCGCCGGCAACCGGCACGTGGCCAATGCCCTGCTGCCTCCCGAGCGGGTGCACCGGCTGTGTGGCTCGGAGTTCGCCGACTATTACCACAGCGCACCAGCCGGCTCGTTCGCCGGCCAGGTGTGGACCAACAACCTGTGGGTCGCGGCCATAGCTGTCGCCTTCGGTGCGTTGCTTGGCATCCCGACGGTGCTGGTCCTGCTGTACAACGCCGTCAACGTGGGCGTCTCCGGCGGCTACCTGGCCAGCTGCGGGCGGACCGCGGAATTCTTCACGCTCATCCTCCCGCACGGGCTGCTCGAGCTGACGGCCGTGTTCCTCGCCGGCGCCACGGGGCTACGGGTGGGGTGGCGCGTGGTCGCTCCCGGTCCCCGGTCGCGGCTCGACGCGCTCGCCGCAGAGGGGCGAGCCGCCTTCGGCATCGCGCTCGGCCTGGTCGTGGTGCTGGCGATCAGCGGGCTGCTGGAGGCCTTCGTAACGCCCTCGCCGCTACCCGCTCCCATCCGCCTGCTGACCGGAACCGTCGTCTGGGCAGCGGTGCTCGGCTACCTCCTTGTGCGCGGGCGCGCCGTCATGTCCCGGGCAAGGGGCCGGTCCGCGGCCGAGCTGGCCGACCTCACCGACGACGAGCAGGTCGACGCGCTGCCCGTCTCGGCCTGAGCCGGAGCACCGGCCAGCTGCTGCGGGCTGGCTAGAGCCGGCCGGCGGCCTTGAGCGCGAGGTAGGCGTCGCTGACCGCCGATGCGTACCGCCCCGGCGGCGCCTCGACGACCTCCGCCCCCCGTCCGCGCAGCAGGGCGGCGACCCGGGCCCGCTCCGCCGCCGTCCGCTCGGCCGCCGCCGCGCCGTACAGCACCGCCGCCTCACCCCGACTGTCCGCGAGCGCATGCACGCGAGGGTCGGTGACAGCCCCGACGAGCAGCTGATGCCTAGACAGCAGCGGGCCGAGGCTCGGCAGCAGGCCCTCTTCGATGACCGGCGGAACCAGGTCGGTGAGCAGCACCACGAGGCAGCGCCGGGTCGACAGGCGCATCACCTGGCTCACCAGCCCGGCATGGTCGACCTCGAGCAGTGCCGGCTCGAGCCCGGCCATTGCCTGCGAGAACGAAGCGATCGTGCCGCGCTGGACCAGGGCCCGCGGCATGGTGTCGTAGGCGAGCAGGTCGACGCGGTCACCTGCCTTGGCGGCGAGCGCGGCGAGCAGCAGCGCAGCGTCGAGCGCAGCGTCGAGCCGGGGCTCGTCGCCCACCCGCGCTGCGCTGGTGCGGCCGGTGTCGAGGACGATGACCAGCCGCCTGTCGCGCTCGGGGCGAAAGACCCGGACGGCGAGCGTCTGGCGACGGGCTGAGGCGCGCCAGTCGACCGTGCGTACGTCATCGCCCGGCACGTACTCACGCAGGGAGTCGAACTCTGTGCCGCGCCCGGGGCCGCGGATCTCGACCATCCCCTCGACGATGCGCAGCCGCGCCATCTTCTCCGGCAGATGACGACGGCTGCGAAAGGGCGGCAGCACCCGCACCCGCCCGGGGACCTGCCGCTGGCGCTGGCGCGCCGCCAGCCGCAGCGGACCCTCCGCCCGCACCGTGACCGACACCGGCATCCGGTCGCCGCGGCGGGTCGGCGTGAGCACGGCCGACAGCCGCCGCCGCTCCCCGGCGGGCACGTCGACGTGCGACGTCGCCGGCTGCAACCCCGCCGAGGGCGGCCACGCATCCCGCACGACCCCCCGCAACCGCCGGCGCCCCGGATTCTCGACGAGCAGGGACACGGGAAGGTCCTCACCGAGCCGGCCCGCCGCGGGCACCTGCCGGGACAGCACGAGCGCCTTCGGGCTCGCGGCGAGTGCGGCGTCGACGGCGATCAGCAGTAACACCGCGGCATCGGCGACCAGCAGCGTCGCGAGAGGTGCCGGTGACAGCAGCACGGCGAGCGTCAGCACGAGCAGCAGCAGTGCCGCGCGGCGGGTCAGGGCCATCGGCGCCGGCTTGCGCGGGCGGGGCTTTCGCGGGCGAAGTGCCCGCGCGGTGCCGGGCCCCAGACCGCTCGGCTCACCGCGGGACCGGCACGGACGCGAGGACCTGCTCGAGCACGGCGTCGCTGGTGACGCCCTCGAGCTCTGCCTCGGGGCGCAGCGACACGCGATGGCGCAGCGTCGGCCGGGCGAGCGCCTTGACGTCGTCGGGGGTGCAGTAGTCGCGGCCCGACAGCCACGCCCACGCCTTCGCCGTAGCCAGCAGCGCCGTGGCTCCGCGAGGACTGACTCCAAGCTGCAGGGACGGGGACAGCCGGGTGGCGCGGGCGACGTCGACGATGTAGCCAAGCACCTCGGGCCGGACTGTCACTTCTCGGACAGCGGCCCGTCCGGCTGCGAGCTGAGCTGGGCCGGCGACCGGCCGCACGCCGGCTGCCGCAAGGTTGCGCGGGTCGAAGCCGCGGTCGTGCGCCGACAGCACCCGCAGCTCGTCGTCGCGCTGCGGCAGCGGCATCGTCAGCTTGACCAGGAAGCGGTCGAGCTGCGCCTCGGGCAGGGCATAGGTCCCCTCGTACTCGATCGGGTTCTGCGTTGCGACGACGAGGAAGGGGTCGGGTAGCTGGCGCGGGGTCCCCTCGACGGTGACGGTTCGCTCTTCCATCGCCTCGAGCAGCGCCGCCTGCGTCTTGGGCGGCGTGCGGTTGATCTCGTCCGCGAGCAGCAGGTTGGTGAAGACCGGCCCCTCCCGGAAGTCGAACCGGGCGTCGCGCGCGTCGTAGACGAGCGATCCGGTGATGTCGCCGGGCATGAGGTCGGGGGTGAACTGCACCCGCTTGGTGTCCAGGGCGAGTGCGGCGGCGAGGGTGCGCACGAGCAGTGTCTTGGCGACGCCGGGGACTCCCTCGAGCAGGGCGTGCCCGCCGCAGAGCAGGGCAACGACGAGCCCGCTGACTGCCGCATCCTGGCCCACAACTGTCTTGGCGACCTCCTCACGGAGGGCGACCAGCGCGGCATGCGGCTCACCCGGCACGGGGGGCGGAGAGGGAGCCTCGGCGACCGCCGCGCGCTCGCCTCCCGCAGGCCGGCGGACGGCGCCGGCGGGTGCTGGCCCGGGCCCCGCGTCAGGGATGCTCACAGCGTTCGTACCTCCATCTCGAGGGCGTCCAGGTCGTCGACGAGCCGCACCAGCGTGGCGTCGTCGCCGATGTCGAACGACTCTGCGGCCACGCCCGGCCCCGGCAGCCGGCCGGCCTGCGCCGCCACGGGCCCAACAGCCGAACCGTAGAGCAGCGCACCGACAGCATCGGCCGGTCGGCTGGTTCGTCCAGCAACGGCTGTCACCAGCCCCTGCGGCGAGATGTCACGCCCGAGGCTCAGGCGCGTAGCAAGCCGGGCCCGGGCAGCGGCTCGCAACGCCCCGGCGGCTGTGCCGCGCGCCTTGCCGGCCCGGTAGAGCCGGGCCCTGCCCTCGACTGTCTCGGCACCACGCACGACGACGGGCAGCGGCTCGGCGACGACGGGCCCGAGTCGCCTGCCCCGCCACAGCGCGACCGCGATCACGGCGATCACCAGCTGGAGGACCGCCAGCCGGACGCCGGCGGGCAGCAGCGACACCAGCCCCTGCCGGACCGCGGGCGGTGCGCTCGGCACGTACCACACCAGCTTCTGGCGCTGGCCGAGTAACCCGAGCGCCAGGGCGGCGTTGCCGTCCTTGGCCAGGTACTCGTTCGTCAGGAACGACCCGTCGCCGAGCAGGGTCACCTGGCCACCCGCCAAGGTCACCAGGGAGTCGTCGTAGCAGCGCGGCCCGATCACGGGGGTGTCCGGGCCGCCCCCTCCGGACGGCGCTGCGAAGCTGGCTTTCCCGGCCCGCACCGCCCCGGCGCTGACAGCGACGGGCAGCGAGCACCCCGGTTGGCGGGTGCGCACGATGCGCGACACGGTGTCGACGCCGGTCGCGCCGCCGTCGCCCAGCAGGACCAGCTGCGCCCCGGTGCCGGTCAGCCGGCGGTAGTCCGCCAGCTCCAGGTCGCCCTCGAGCACGACTACCGTCGACCGGCTGTCGCCGGTAGCCCCGAAGCCAACCGCGACGCCCCTGTCGTTCAGCAGCTGCGTGATCGCGTGGGTGCCGTTGGGCTGGACCGATCGTGGGTCGTACGGGGCCCGCGCCCCCGTTGTCGGCCGCCGGGCCGCGAGCGCGACGAGGACGACCAGCAGGATGCCCGCGACGGCGAGCAGCCCCGCGATGACACGGCCTCTGCGAGCCCGACGCGCCGGTCGATGGGCGACATCAGCCGCACTCTCGATGTCGGGCGGCCGCACCGGGTGCTCAGGCGGCTCCGCCTGCACGGCCACGGCCTCGCCAGCCGGCGCCGTCACGCCGGAACCGCCGGTCTGGTCTGCTCGGGAGCAGGGGCGGCCAGCCGCTGCCGGCGCTGCAGGGCGGTGTCGAGCTCGGCAACGGCAGCATCGTCTGCGGCGGTGGCGCGGCGCCGGCCGTACCAGATCTCGCCGAACACGCGGGCAGCGGTCCACAGCTGCTGCTCCAGCTGCGGCAGCATTCGGGCAGCCTCGCGGGCCACCTCGCTGGCCGTGCGCCCGGGACGCTGGTCGAGGATCGCGCGGTCCTCCAGGTCACGCACGACGGCCCGGAGCCTGGCGCGCACCGCTTCCGCCCACCGCCCGGCGGCGGCATGCGCGTCGGCCTTGGCCCGGAGCCGCTCCGCCGAGGTGGTGGCAGCGGTGTCCAGCGAGTCGTCGGCTGAACGGGCACGGCGCAGCGGACCGAGCTTCCACAGCACCAGGGCGGCCAGGGCGACGAGCAACCCGATGACCAGCACATAGCCGAGCGCGCCCGACCCGCCCCCGACACCGCCCGAGCCGCCGTCGGAGGTGAACAGCCGCTGCAGGAACCGGATCACGGCCTGCACTGCTCTCGTCACGATGCCCGGCCGTGCCTGGGCGTAGACGTGCTTGGCCAGCTCGCGCCGCGCTGCCTGTCGGGCAGCATCGCGCCCCACCAGCCCTACCAGTCCTACCAGCCCCGCGAGCCCCGCCATGCTCAGCCCTGGCTTTGCGCGGCAACCCGACGCGACAGGGTGAGGTCCAACCCCTCGCGGCGCATCCGCTGGTCGAGGTAGGCGATCGCGAGGGACCCGGCCAGGATGGGCCGGGTCAGGGTGTCGGCCAGCAGACCACCGACTGTGGCAAGTGCCAGCGCTGTGCCGTCGACCCGCAGCCCACCGCCGCTGCTGCTCGTGACGCCGCCGTCGAGCCGGAACGGCAGCCCGAGCAGCGTCCCGAGCAGCAGCGTGATGGCAGCTGACAGGAGCACGAGACCTGCGACCCGCCACCAGGCGCGGCGGGTGAGATGCCGGGCCCGGCGCAGCGCCCCTCGCGCGCCGGCGCCCTCGAGGGCAACCGCGCCCGGTGCCAGGACCAGCCAGCGCACCACCGCCCAGGGCAGCAGTAACACGCTCGCGGTGGCCACCACAGCAGCGAAGCCTCCGCCGCCGGCAACTCCGGAGACACTGAGCAGGACGATGACCACGACAGGCACGAGCAGGACGGCGGCGGCGATCAGCGTCAGCCGGAACAGGCCCGCACTGGGACGGACAGCACGCCGCAGCGCCTCACCCGCCGGCAGGCGTACCCCGAGCACGGCGTCGCCCGCGAGCGCGGCCAGTGCCCCGGCGAGCGGCAGGACCAGCACGGCTCCTGCCACGGCGGTGATCAGGCCGGTGACCGACGTTGCCGACGATGTCGTCGTGGTGCCCGCCAGCAGGTACAAGGTGCCGACCGACAACAGGCGCAGCAGAAGCGCCAGCGGCAGTGACAGGGCGAGCACGACGAGGAGGTTGTCCCGCAGCAGGCTGAACGCACCGTCGAGCACCTCCCCGGCCGCCAGAGGCCGCAGCGGGACGATTCCGGGGCGGTAGATGGTGACCGTGTCCCACCGGACGCCAGGGGTACCGCCCTGCTGCTGCGCGGATGCCGGAAGCATCTGACGGGCCGGCCCGGGCAGGGGCCCGGGCGCGAGGTGCGGTGGAAGCGCCTGCGGCGCTGGGGGCGCTAGGGATGCTGCCTCAAGCGATGCATCGGAGGGCGCACCGGGGGATGCCCAGCCGCTCACCGGCGCCTCCCCGTCGTCTTCCGTGGCTTCTCGAGGTCACGGTTTCGTGCACGAGTGCCCAGCCCGCATCCTGCCAGCGGCCAGTCACCAGCCGGCTGCGCCCGCAGCAAGGCCCTCATCGTCGCGATCATGCGATCATGGAGGCGACGGACGGCCGGCGCTCGGTTGGCGGATGAGTGCCGAGGGGCCGTCGCCCGAGGGACACGACGCCGGAGGTGGTGCGTGAGCGCTCCGCGAATCCTCGTCGTCGACGACGACGTCGCGCTGTCGGAGATGCTCGGGCTCGTCCTGCGGCGGGAGGGCTTCGAACCGTCCTTCGTCACGAGCGGCAGCGCAGCTCTTGCGGCCATCCGCCGGGAGAGCCCAGACGTGGTGCTTCTCGACCTCATGCTGCCAGGGCGTGACGGCGTCGACATCTGCCGGGACCTACGGGCGGAGTCCGACGTGCCCGTCATCATGCTGACCGCCCGGAGCGAGACCCAGGACGTCGTCCGCGGGCTGGAGGTCGGCGCTGACGACTACGTCGTCAAGCCGTTCAAGCCGGCGGAGCTCATCGCGCGGGTGCGTGCTCGCCTGCGCCGGGGGATTGACGAGCCGTCCGCCGGGCTGACCGTCGTCGACCTGCACGTCGACCTCGCCCGCCACCAGGTCAGCCGCGGGACCATCCCGCTGCCGCTGACCCCGCTCGAGTTCGACCTGCTACGCACGCTGGCGCAGGAGCCCCGCCGGGTCTGGACCCGCGAGGCGCTGCTCCGGCAGGTCTGGGGGTACCGGCACGCCGGCGACACCCGGCTGGTCAACGTGCACGTCCAGCGGCTGCGCGCCAAGGTCGAGCACGACCCCGAGCACCCGCAGGTCGTCGTGACCGTGCGGGGGGTCGGCTACCGGGCCGGCCCACCGTGAGCCCCGCCCGCCGGCGACCGCTGCCGGCTGCGGGCCGCCGGGCGGCCAGGGTGTGGCGCCGCTCGGTGCAGGTGCGTGTCGTGGCAGCGACGCTGTTGCTGTCCAGCCTCGTCGTCGCTCTGCTGGGCCTGCTGCTCGTCGACCGCGTCGGACAGGGCCTGGTCGCCGACAAGCGGCGCTCCGCCCTTGCCGACGCGTCCTCCGGCCGGGTGTTCGCTCAGGCCCAGCTGGCCTCAGCCGACCGGCAGGACCCGCGCAGCATCGACGTGCTGCTCGAGGCCACCGTTGTCGATCTCGGGCGGCGGGGGAGCCCGAGCGGGCTGTTCGACGCCGCGCTGCTCCCCGCCGACGGGACGAGTGACGGCTACATCTCTGGTCCGCTCGACCAGCGCGACATCCCCGCCGGCCTGCGTACCACTGTCCGGCAGGGCGCTCAGGCCGAGACATTCGCCGACGTCGGGGTCGGCGGGCGCCGGGTGCGTGCCCTCGTCGTCGGGGCGCCGCTCACCGCCGCGGTCGGTGCATACGAGCTCTACTACGTCTTCCCGCTCACTGCCGAGCAGCAGACGATGTCGCTGGTCCGGCGGACCCTCGCCATCGGCGGCGGGGTGCTCGTCGTCCTGCTGGGGGCTGTTGCGGCGCTGATCAGCCGCTCGGTGGTTCGCCCGGTGCGCGTCGCCGCCAGGGTGGCGGAGCGGTTCGCGGCGGGGGAGCGCAGCGAGCGCATCCCCGTGCGCGGCGAGGACGAGGTGGCCCGGTTGGGGAGCGCCTTCAACGACATGGCAGCGGCGCTGTCGCGGCAGATCGACCAGCTCGAGGAGCTCTCCCGGGTCGCCCGCCGGTTCACCGCCGACGTCTCGCACGAGCTGCGTACGCCGCTGACCACAGTGCGGATGGCCGCCGACATGCTGCACGAGGTGCGCTCGGAGTTCTCCCCCCCGGCCCGGCGGGCGACCGAACTGCTGGTCGAGCAGCTCGAGCGGTTCGAGCAGCTGCTGGTCGACCTGCTCGAGATCAGCCGGTATGACGCGCAGGCCGCCGTGCTGGAGTCCGAGCCGACTGATCTGGCGGGGCTGGTCCGCCTCGTCGCCGCGGAGTTTGATGCGGCAGCGGCTCGGGTCGGTAGCCGGATCGACCTCGGGGAGCTGACGTACAGCCCGGTCCTCGCCGACGTCGACCCGCGGCGTGTGGCGCGGGTGCTGCGCAACCTGATTGCCAACGCTGTCGACCACGCCGAGGGCCGGCCGGTGGAGGTCGCACTCGCGGCCAGCCCGACCACCGTCGCCATCCGCGTGCGGGACCACGGGGTCGGCATGCAGCCCGAGGACGTCGGGCGCGTGTTCGACCGGTTCTGGCGGGGTGACCCGTCGCGGGCACGCACCACGGGCGGGACGGGGCTCGGGCTCGCCATCGCCCTGGAGGACGCCCGGCTGCATGGCGGAGAGCTCGTCGGCTGGGGACGCCCGGGTCGTGGCGCATCTTTCCGCCTGGTCCTGCCGCGACGTGCCGGTCACGAGCTCGGCCCGAGCCCGCTGGCACTGGTCCCCGTGCATGGGGCGCTGCGCCCCTCGCGGGTCGGGCAGTGACGGTCCGCGTCGCGCCCAAGCGGCCGACGTGCGTTCGGCGACGGGCCGGCAGCGGCCTTGCACCTGCGCTCGCTTTGCTGGTGTGCGCGGCCTGCGGGCTGCCCACCGCGGGTGGGGTCCGGGTCGACCAGCAGGTACCCGACCGGACTGTCGACGGGCCCGAGATTCGCAAACTCCCACCCGGGCCCCTGCCTGGGCAGAGCCCCGAGCAGGCCGTGCAGGGGTTCCTCGAGGCTGGCGCCGCGGCTCCGGACGGGGCCCACGCGCTGGCACGCGAGTTCCTCGCGCCGGGCACGCAGTGGGACGACGGCGGCGTCACCACCGTGTACGACGCCACCACGCTGCGGATGCACCTCACGCCCGAGCGACTGTCGGCGTCCGGTGCTGGGGCCACTGGGGCCACTGGGGCCACCGTGACACTAACCGCCGATGCAGTCGCCCTTCTCGGCCCGGACGGCGGCATCCGCCCGAGCGGCCGGTCGCTGCGACTGGTGCTGCGTCTGGTCCGACACGAGAACGCGTGGCAGATCGCTTCGCTGCCGCCCGGAGTGGTGATGACTCCGCGGGACCTGTCGCGCGGCTACTCGTCGGCGGTGCTGTGGATCGCCAACCCTAGAGGCGTGCTCGCTCCCTATCCGGTGGCCGTCGCCGGTGAGCAGACCGCTCGGCCGGGAGCAGTGGTGCGAGCGCTGCTGGCTCGGCTCGCTCCGGCGTCGGCCACGGGCGGCGCAGCTACGGGCGGCGCGGCGGTACCGGGGGCGGGTGCCATCGGGCTGGTCGGCAGCGTAGTACTCGACGGCAGAACCGCTGATGTCGGCCTGTCGCGCGGCGCCTACGGCCTCGACCCGGCGGCCCGGCGGCTGCTGCTCGCCGAGGTCGCGGGTTCTCTCGGCTCGCTGCCGACAGTCGAATCCGTACGGGTGCTCTCGGACGGACGCCTGCTTCCCGGCGGGGAGCTCCCGGCCGGCGTGCCGGCCGATCTGGTGCCCCGCTCCGTCGGGCCAGGGCTCGCCGTCGGCGCTGGAGGGCTGCTGCAGCTGCGCGATACTGGCGGGCGCGTCACCGTCCGCCTCGTCGCCCGGTCGGCGGGTCAGGGGACAAGCCAGGCGGTCGCCGCCGAACCCAGCCCGGACTCCCAACGGCTGGCTGTCCTGGCGCGAGGGGGTGTGCTGTCGACCGGCGCGCTCACGCCTGTGCCCGGCATCGGCCCGCTCCAGGTGCGGATACCGGACGCTGTCGCCGCGGCCGGCTGGCTCCCGGACGGCACCCTGCTCGCCTCGCCTGCCGGCTCCCCGCAGCTGCTGGCCATCCCGCCCGCGGGAGCTACCCGCCGCGTGGACGGGGTTTCGCCAACAGGGCCGGTGGCCGCCCTCGCCGTCGACCCGACCGGAACCAGGGTCGCCGTTGCGGTCGGCTCCCCCGGCCGGGCACGGCTGTGGCTCGCCGACGTGGGAACCACAGCCGGTGGCCTGGCGCTGAGCGGCTGGGAGCCGGCCTCGGCTCAGCTGGATGCTGTTACCGCCCTCGCCTGGGCGGACCCCCTCTCGATCGTGGTCGGTGTCGATGTGCAGCACGGCCGCCCGGGGCTGGTCGAGCTGAAGCTCACGGCACCGGGGGCTCCGGTGCCGCTGGCAGCCGATGGTTTGCCGGATGGGGCGGTCGAAGGCATCGCTGCCGCTCCCGGGCGGCCGCTTGTCGTCGGCACCGGTGGCCGGCTCTGGCAGCAGGCGGGTGGGCGCTGGCAGGCCCTTGGGGCAGGCAGCGCGCCGGCCTGGCCCGGATGAGCCGCGCCACGGGCAGATCGAGAACGACATGGGCGCAAGCCGACACCACCAGCCGGCCTCGGGCTGAGTTCCGCGGTTCCGCTGTGGACAGGGCGCGTTCATCCACAGCCCGACCGCAGCCGGCCCACAGCCCATCCCGCCGTCCCATTCTCGAGGCATGCCAGGCCTGATCGATCTGTTCCTGCCCATGTCCTGCAGCGGCTGCGGGGCCCCGCCCGCCCCTGACGCCCGCGCAGCCGACGCGCTGGTCTGCGGGGGCTGCCGCGCCGCCCTCGCCGGCCCGTGCCTGACCCGGCTCCTTGGTGCGCCCGATCTGCCGGCCGTCGCGGCGACTGGCTACGCCGGTGAGGTCCGGCAGCTCCTGCTCGCCTACAAGGAGCAGGGTCGACGCGCCCTCGGGGGCCCGCTGGGGCTCTTGCTCGCGCGGGCGGTCTGTGAGGTCGTCCACTCCCGGGGGGTGCCGGGTGCACCTGTCGCCCTCGTGCCTGTCCCGTCCCGCGCGGCGGCACGGCGGGCGCGGGGATTCGACCACGTGCGGCTGCTGGCCCGGCACTGCGCTCGCGAGCTGGAGGGGTCCTGGACGGTTCAGCCGGTCCTGACGCCCTCACGCGCCCGGCAGGACCAGTCCGGGCTCGACGTCGCCGGCCGCGCCGGCAACGTGGCTGGCGCCTGGCGGATGGCCGGACCCGCGCCACCCGTTCCGGTGGTGCTCGTCGATGACATCGTGACCACCGGCGCGACGGCGCGGGAGGCGGCCCGCACCCTGCGCGCGGCAGGTGTCCGCGTGCTCGGAGTGGCAGCCGTGGCCGGTGTGGCACCCGGGGTACTACCGGCGCAGGCTGGTGCCCGGGCCGCCGACGGGGCTAGCGTGTGAGCCCCGGCTGGCCTGCCGGTCGCCGGAGCCGGTTCAGCGCAGGCGAGGAGGACGAGTGGACATCGTCGTACGAGGCCGCCACTGTGAGGTCAACGAGAGGTTCCAGCGGCACGTCCGTGACAAGATCGCCCGCCTTGACCGGCACGACTCCAAGGCGTTCCGGGTCGACGTCGAGCTCTGTCACGAGGCCAATCCGCGCCTGTCCGACTCCTGCGAGCGGATCGAGCTGACCCTGCTGTCCAGGGGGCCGGTCATCCGGGCCGAGGCATCCGCGTCCGACAAGTACGCCGCGCTCGACGTGGCCGTCGGCAAGATCGAGGAGCGCCTGCGCCGAGCGGCTGACCGTCGCCACTCCCGCGCGCACGGGCACGGCCATGGGCATAGCCACGCCGACTCGGTCCGCACCTCGTTGCCGGGGTCCCCGGTGGCACCAGCGTCGGGTGCATACACACCTGTCCAGGCGCCCCCTACGGAAGCCGCGGCCGAGACGAGCGTCGCAGCCCCGCCACTCGTGCCGACGCAGGAGCCTGCCACCCCGGTCCAGCCGGTCGACGCGGCTACCGAGACGGCCGCCGAGCCCGATGTCGTGCTGGCAGCCGGCCCGCTCGTCGTGCGGGAGAAGACGCACGACTCGACTCCGATCTCGCTCGAGGACGCGCTGCACCGCATGGAGCTGGTAGGCCACGACTTCTACCTGTTCTGCGACGCCGACAGCGGAGCTCCCAGTGTGGTGTACCGGCGGCGTGGCTACACCTACGGAGTTCTGCGCCTGCAGCCCACCGGGCGCGCCTAGCCGCGCCGAGCGCGATCTTCGCGGGCGCCGGTGGGATGATGTCCAGGGACGAGCCACGCGGCTCCGGACATCGACGGGAGAACCATGTCGGAGGCCGACGACAGCGGTGGGTCGGACACCGGCGTCCCGGCGGCTGATCCCATCCGGGTGCTCGTCGTCGACGACCACGCCCTGTTTCGCCGCGGGTTGCAGATGGTGCTCGGCCAGGAGTCCGACATCGAGGTGGTGGGGGAGGCGGGTGACGGCACCGAGGCGCTGGCACTCGCCTGCTCAGCAGCGCCCGACATCGTGCTGATGGACGTCCGGATGCCACGCCGCGGGGGCATCGACGCGACCTCCGCCATCAAGGACGCGGTGCCGAGCGCCAAAATCATCATGCTGACGATCAGCGACGAGGAGGGCGACCTCTACGACGCGATCAAAGCGGGTGCGATGGGCTACCTGCTCAAGGAGATCTCGATCGACGAGGTGGCAGTGGCGGTCCGCGCCGTCTACGGCGGGCAGTCGCTGATCAGCCCATCGATGGCCTCCAAGCTGCTGACCGAGTTCGCCTCCATGGTCCGCCGCGGCGACGAGCGCCAGCCGCTGGCCTCACCGCGGCTGACCGACCGCGAGATGGAGGTGCTGCGCCTGGTCGCCAAGGGCCTGAACAACCGCGACGTCGCCAAGCAGCTGTTCATCAGCGAGAACACCGTCAAGAACCACGTTCGCAACATCCTCGAGAAGCTGCAGCTGCACTCACGGATGGAGGCAGTCGTCTACGCCGTCCGTGAGAAGCTGCTCGACATAACCTGACCGAACACCCCTGACCTGCGCTGCGTCGCTGGCGGCTTAGCCTGCAGGTATGCGGGCCAGACGCGGGACCAGGTGGCGAACCAGCTCCGGGCAGGAGCGCAAGCGCCGTTTCCGGCGCCAGCCTCGCCGCAACGGCGCCGGGCTGCAGACGATGCGGCAAGCGCTCGGCCGGGCGGAACCGGGCGAGGTCGCGCCGCCCATCCCGCCGCCACTGCCACCTGGGCGAGTTGTCCTGCTGCCCGGTCGCGGTGAGGTGTTCGTGCGTGACTCGGGTGAGCGCCCCGGAGCCCCGACCGTGCTGCTGCTGCACGGCTGGACCGCCAGCGCTGACCTCAACTTCTTCCTCTGCTACGCCGAGCTGGCCCAGCGCTACCGGGTGCTGGCGATGGACCATCGCGGGCACGGGCGAGGCATGCGCTCCCTCGAGCGCTTCACCCTCGAAGACTGCGCCGACGACGCTGCGGCGCTGCTGCACGAGCTGGGCACCGGGCCGGCCGTCGCGCTCGGGTACTCGATGGGCGGCCCCGTCGCGACGCTGCTGACGCACCGCCATCCTGGTGCCGTGGCCGGGCTGGTCCTGCAGGCAACGGCGCTCGAGTGGCGGGCCAGCGCCTACGAGCGCATCACCTGGAAGTGGCTGACGCTGATGGAGGCCGGGCTGCGCCTGGGTACCGGTGAGGGGTTCGTCGACCGCGCGATGGCTCAAGCGGTGCGTCAGCAGCCCGAGATCCGCCAGTGGCGCCCCTGGCTCGACGCCGAGTTCCGGCGAGGGCTCACTCGCCAGCTCGTCGACTCCGGTCGCGCGCTGTCCGAGTACGACGCCCGTCCGTGGGCTGACCAGATCCACGTGCCCTCCGTCGTGTGCCTGACCACGCACGACAAGCTGGTCCGGCCCAAGAAGCAGCGCCAGCTCGCGGACGCGCTTGGCTCCGAGGTCATCGAGATGGCCGGCGACCACGACGTCTGCCTCATCCACGGCGAGCGCTACTCCTCGGCCACGCGCCGAGCCGTCGACAGCGTGGCCTCGCGAGCCGGGCTCATCCGCCCTGCCTTCATCAACGGGCTGGAGACCGCCTCATGAGCACTACCGACACCACCACCGACACCGCCACCCAGGCGACCGAGGCCGCAGCTGACCCGATCCCGGGCCTGGCCCGGTCCTGCTGGCGCGAGCTGGAGACTCTGCACGTCGTCGGCTACTTCGCTCCCGAGCCGCGCCACGCCTACCGCGACCTCGGGCTCCGTGCGCGTGACGGGTACTTCGCGAGCCGCAGCGCCCCCATGGGCCCGGTACCGGCGCCCGTCGTCGTCGCCACCTTCTACGTCTTCTCCCCGGACGCGGTGAATCCGGCCATCCCCGTCGCATGGTCCACCGCATCGCCGGCGCAGGTGCTGGAGGCCCGGCACGCGGGGGTGTCCGCCACCTTGCGGCGGGTGCTCGGCGAGCCGGCGGAGGTCGAGGGCCTGGACGAGGCACTCGAGCTGGCCCGCACGGCCTGCGCGGGGCTGACCGCTCCCGGACGCGCGCTCTACGCCGGCCATGCATCGCTCGACTGGCCCTCGGACCCGCTGCTCGGACTCTGGCACGCGGCAAGCCTGCTGCGCGAGCACCGCGGCGACGGCCACGTTGCGGCTCTGCTGCAGGCCGGCCTCGACCCCATCGAGGCCATGCTGACCTACGGTGCGACCAGCGGTATGACGCCGTTCCTGAAGGCCACCCGAGGGTTTTCCGACGCCGACTGGGATGCCGGCCTCGCCCGGCTGCAGGAGCGGGGGCTGGCCGAGACTGACGGCACGCTCACGCCTCAGGGCGCAGAGCTTCGCGCCGAGGTCGAACGCCGCACCGGCGTGCAGGCCGAGGAGGGCTGGCGCCACCTGGGCGTGGCGGGGGCGCAGCGGCTCAAGGCTCTTGTCGCGCCGATCCGCGAGAAGCTCGTCGCCTCCGACATCTTCCCGCCGGGGCTGTTCAGCAGCCGGTAGCCGGCTGCGGGCACGCCGCGTCAGGCGCGGTGGCGGTGGCCGGCAATACCCGGCCACGCCGCATCCCCCGGCACCATCGCGTGCACGACGACGTCGACAGGCCGTCCCCGCTGCCGCACGCCCTGCCGCCGCACCCCCTCGGCGGCCAGCCCGACCCGCTCCGCCAGCCGGGTCGAGGCAGCGTTTCCGGGGCTGACCGAAGCCTCGATGCGGACCGGTTCCTGCTGCGCTACCCAGCCGAGCAGCAGCCGGACCGCCCGGGTGCCGTGGCCGCGGCCGCGCTCGGTGGCAGCCACCCACCAGCCGAGTACGGCCACACCGCGCTCGTCGACCCGGGCCGATGCCACCCCGACGAGCCGCTCGCGGACGACGACGGCGAACGAGCCTGTGGCGGGGACCGCCGGCCCGCCACGGGCGACGAGCAGCTGTGCGGCCGCGTCGTCGAACGGGTCGGCGAGCCCCGTCCAGCGCAGCGCCTCGCCGTCGACGCCGTCCACCAGCGCCGGCACATCCCCGCGGGTCAGCGGCCGCAGCAGGACCGGACCGTCGACCAGCACCGGCAGCGCGGCAGGCGGCCCGTCACCGGGCAGCAGCGCCCCGCTCCACGCATCCAGCCGGACCCCCCGCTGCACCAGGCCGGCGCGGCGGGTGCCCTCCAGGAGGAAGCCGCAGCGCTCGGCCACCGCGCGCGAGCCCCAGTTGCCGACCAGAGCCTGTCAGGCGATGCGCGCGAGCCCCAGCTCGTCGAACCCCCAGCGGCACGACGCAGTGACCGCGCGGGTGGCCACCCCCCGGCCGCGCGCCTCGAGCGCGGTCCAGTACCCGACCTCGGCAGTTCCGTCGTCGATGTGGCCGAGTCCGACCGCTCCTACCAGCGCACCACTCGTGAGGCCGAACACCCCGAAGTTCGCTCCGCGGCCGCTCGACCACTGCCCCGGCGCCTCCTCGCCGACCCAGCTGCGCGCGGTGTCCGGGGTGTAGGGCTGGGGGAGCAGAGTCCACCGGGCCACCTCCGGGTCGGAGCAAGCGGCAGCAACAGCAGGTGCGTCGCGGGGCTCCCACGGCCGCAGCAGCAGCGGGCCGGTCCGCAGCCGCACGGGGCCGAGCGCGGCGATCAGGCTGTCCATCCGCTCAGCATCTCGCGAGTCCTGGCGGGCGGCCATCGAGTTCCGATGGAAGGGTGGGGGCCGCACGGCACTTATCATCGAGGGCAGGGGTCGGCCAAGCCGGCAGGGCCGTCCGAGCAGCGAGGGAGCCTCGACCCGTGGTTTTCGACAAGATCCTGCGCGCCGGCGAGGGCCGCATCCTGCGCAAGCTCACGTCCCTGGCCGAGCAGGTCGAGACGCTCGAGCCGGACTTCGTCGAGCTGACCGACGCCGAGCTGCGGGCCACCACCGACGAGCTGCGCGAGCGCCACACGGGCGGCGAGTCCCTCGACGACCTGCTGCCCGAGGCCTTCGCCGCCGTCCGCGAGGCGGCCAAGCGCACGCTCGGCCAACGGCACTTCCCCGTCCAACTCATGGGCGGCGCCGCGATGCACCTGGGCAACATCGCCGAGATGCGCACCGGCGAGGGCAAGACCCTGGTCTCGACGCTGCCCACCTACCTCAACGCGCTGGCCGGCAAGGGCGCGCACGTCATCACGGTCAACGACTACCTCGTGCAGCGCGATGCCGAGACGATGGGCCGCATCCACCGCTTCCTCGGCCTGTCGGTGGGCGTCATCCACCCCTCGATGCGCCCCGAGGAGCGCAAGCCGGCGTACGAGTGCGACATCACCTACGGCACGAACAACGAGTTCGGCTTCGACTACCTGCGCGACAACATGGCGTGGTCGGCCGAGGAGATGGTCCAGCGCGGCCACTTCTTCGCCGTGGTCGACGAGGTCGACTCCATCCTCATCGACGAGGCCAGGACGCCACTGATCATCAGCGGCCCGGCTGACCAGCCGACGCGCTGGTACATGGAGTTCGCCCGCATCGCGCCCCTGCTCGTGCGCGACGAGGACTACGAGGTCGACGAGGGCAAGCGGACCGTCGCGATCACCGAGGAAGGCGTCGAGAAGGTCGAGGACCAGCTCGGCATCGAGAACCTGTACGAGTCGATCAACACCCCGCTCGTCGGTTACCTCAACAACGCGCTGAAGGTCCAGGAGCTCTACAAGCGCGACAAGGACTACATCGTCAGCAGCGGCGAGGTCCTCATCGTCGACGAGTTCACCGGCCGCGTGCTGCAGGGCCGGCGCTACAGCGAGGGGATGCACCAGGCGATCGAGGCCAAGGAGAAGGTCGAGATCAAGCAGGAGAACCAGACCCTCGCCACGATCACGCTGCAGAACTACTTCCGGCTCTACGACAAGCTGTCGGGGATGACCGGCACGGCGATGACCGAGGCCGCCGAGTTCAGCCAGATCTACAAGCTCGGCGTGGTGCCCATCCCGACCAACCGGCCGATGGTCCGCCGGGACGAGGCCGACGTCGTCTACAAGACCGAGGTCGCCAAGTTCGACGCGCTCGTCGAGGACATCTCCGAGCGGCACGAGGCGGGCCAGCCGGTGCTGGTCGGCACCACCTCGGTGCAGAAGTCGGAGTACCTCTCCCAGCTGCTGACCAAGCAGGGCGTCCCCCACGAGGTCCTCAACGCCAAGCAGCACGACCGCGAGGCAGTCATCATTGCCCAGGCCGGCCGGCGCGGCGGTGTCACGGTCGCGACCAACATGGCCGGGCGCGGCACCGACATCATGCTCGGCGGCAACCCCGAGTTCCTTGCCGACCTCGAGCTGCGCCAGCGGGGCCTGTCGCCCCTCGAGACCCCCGACGACTACGAGGCGGCCTGGCCCGACGCGCTGGACAAGAAGCGCGAGGAGGTGGCTCGCGAGCACGACGAGGTGGTCGAGGCCGGCGGCCTCTACGTCCTCGGGACCGAGCGCCACGAGTCGCGGCGCATCGACAACCAGCTGCGGGGACGGTCGGGGCGGCAGGGCGACCCGGGCGAGTCGCGCTTCTACCTCTCGCTGGGCGATGACCTGATGCGGCTGTTCAACGCTGCCGCCGTTGAGTCGATCATGGACAGGCTGAAGATCCCGGACGAGCTGCCCATCGAGTCCAAGCTGGTCACCCGGGCCATCCGTTCGGCGCAGACCCAGGTCGAGCAGCAGAACTTCGAGATCCGCAAGAACATCCTCAAGTACGACGAGGTGATGAACAAGCAGCGCATGGTCATCTACGAGGAGCGCCGCCGCGTGCTCGCGGGGGAGGACCTCGGCGAGCAGGCGCGGCACTTCCTCGACGACACGGTCAGCGGCTACGTGCGAGCGGCGACCAGCGAGGGCTATCCCGAGGAGTGGGACCTCGACCAGCTGTGGACCGCGCTCGGCCAGCTGTACCCGGTCGGCGTCGAGCTGCCGGCGCACGGCGAGCGCGAGGGGCTGACCGCCGAGGGGCTGGTCGAGGATCTCGTCGCCGACGCCCACGAGGCGTACGCACGGCGCGAGCAGTCACTCGGCGCCGGGCCCGACGGGGAGCCGCTGCTGCGGGAGCTGGAGCGCCGCGTCGTGCTGTCGGTGCTGGACCGCCGGTGGCGCGAGCACCTGTACGAGATGGACTACCTGCAGGAGGGCATCCAGCTGCGGGGCTACGGCCAGCGCGACCCGCTGGTGGAGTACCAGCGCGAGGGGTTCGACATGTTCGCCTCGATGATGGACGGGATCAAGGAGGAGTCGATCCAGTTCCTGTTCAACGTCGAGGTGCAGGTCGAGCCGGATGTCGACACTGGTCAGCCCGACGTCGAGCCGGTCGTCGCCGAGCTCGAGCCCCCCGCACCCGAGCTGGGCCAGCCACAGGCCGTCGAGGAGACTGTCCCGCGCGCCAGCGAGCATCCGGTGTCGCTGGGCAAGGCGTTGGACACCCCGCATCCCCAACCGCGCCTGCAGTACTCCGCGCCAAGCGTCGACGGGGACGGCGGCGTCGTGGTGCAGGACGGCGGGACGCCCCTGGGCGACGGGCTCGTTGATGCGACCGGCGGCGAGCCCAGCCGCAACGCCGCCTGCCCGTGCGGGTCAGGGCGCAAGTACAAGCGCTGCCACGGCGACCCGCGGCGCCGCTAACTCAGCCGTCTCGCCTTCCACGGGCGCCGGATGACGGCTCAGCCGACCGCGAGCCGACTGACCACCCAGCGGCCCTCGGTGCAGTCCATCCTCAGCGCCAGCGCGCCGGCCCGGCCGTGGGCGCCGGGCCGGCGCAGGACGGCTGATACCTCGGCCACCCCTTCCCGCGGCTCGCTGAGCCGGACGCTGAGCAGCGTCGCGGGCCGACCGGGCGCCCCAGGGCGACGGCGCTGGTCGAGATCCAGCGCGAGCGACGGGGTTACCCAGCCGTTGAGCTGCGCCGGTGATCGGGCGCCGGCGAGCACCTCCAGCAGGGCCCGGACGAGGACGATCGCCCGCGGACCGGGAGGGGCCGCGGCCGGGGCGGACGAAACGGGCGTGGACGGCAGGTGTGCCGGTGCGGGCACAGACTGGTGCCCGGCTGGGGGCCATACCGTCCGGTCGAGTCCCGGCAGGGCCACGGCCAGTCCCGGTGTAGCCAGGGGAGTGTTCTCGGCGCCGGCTCCTGCATCGTCGTAGGGCGGGTCGGAGACCGGTGCGGGGCGGAGCCCGACGGCCGGCTGGAGCGCGGTTGCTGTTTCCCAGTCGAGGACGGAGGCGGTCACTGGACGCCGCCGACGGGCGGCACCAGCTGCTGACCTGGCCTGATGAGGTTGGGGTCGGGCCCGATGACCTGACGGTTGGCCTGCCACCACTGCGGCCACTGCTCGGCGACGGTGCTGTCATTTCGCGTGGCCGGTGGAAGTACCCCGCGTGCGATCGACCACAGCGAGTCCCCGGGGTGGGATCGGCACGTGCTGCGGCCCAGCCTCCAGGGCTGCACGAGGCGTAGCCGGGCGGTCGAGCACGGGCAGGGGGGCGCTGCTCGGACGGTCGAGGTCAGGCACCTGGCGAGGCACTGCCAGCACCGGTGGCGGTACCGGAGGAAGGGTGCTGCTAGCGGCCGCAGGGACGACCGTGACGGGAAGCGCGGCAGTCAGCACCGGCGCTCCCGGTACCACCACGAGGCCGGCCCCCAGGCTGAGGTCGAGCACGCGACGCAGCAGGCGCGGGGTGAGAACGCTGGAGGCTGCTGCTGCCAGCCGGCCCGCCGCTCCTGGCAGGCATGCCGCAGCGTGTAGCGCTGTTCCGAGCGTCAGCCAGAGGGCAAGCAGCCACGCGGCGTCGAGTGCCGCGCCGGTCAACAACGACTCGGGATCGCTGCGGAGCAGGCCGACGACGCCGTCCCAGCCCGGTGACAGGACCGGGTCACCTAGGCCAAGCAGTACGGCCAGAGAGCCGACGCTAGTGGCTCCAACGGCGAGATGACGACGTGGCACGATGCTCCAGTCAGATGCAGTAGACCTTCGTTTGCTTATGTTTGCCTCTCCTTGTCTACGGGGGGAGTCACTGCGCGTCAACTGTCGGTGCCGGGGGGTGGGGATACGCTGCAACCCGCCGAGGCGTCAGGGGGTGGCGGCGGTGCGCTGGGATGAGGTGCTCGCCGACCTCGACGGGCAGTTCGACGCAGCCCTCGCCCTCGAACTGGCTGACGAGGTAGGCGACCGCAGCCGCCGCGAGGTGGCCGCCCTCTCGCTACGCCAGCGCCTGCTGGGGGCCGATGGTCACTTGCTCGAGGTCATGACCACGGCGGGACGCTGGAACGGCCGGCTGGCGCGGGTTGGTCGCGACTGGCTACTGCTAGAGGCTTCCGACAAGCGCAACCCGGCAGAGGACACCCTGGTTGCCCTGAGTGCGGTGCTGTGGGTGACCGGGCTGGGGCGGGAGAGCGGCTTGGACGGCGCTGTGTCGCAGCGGCTGGATCTTCCCCACGCCCTCCGGCGCCTAGCTCGCGACCGGCTTCCGGTCACGCTGGTCCTCACGGGTGCCACGAGCGTGCAGTGCTACCTCGGCAGGGTCGGTTCGGACTTCATTGAAGTCACCGACATGCAGAGGGCGGATGTGGAGTCGGGGCAGGGCCGCGGACCACGCGGGTGGCTGCGCACCGTCCCGCTCGCCGCGCTCGTGGCGGTGCACCGGGCACGCTGACCTGCTACCGAGCCGCGCGAGAGTGCAACTGACGAACAGCTTAGTTGTCGGGTACCGGCTCCGATCGGCCCAGGGGGTTGGTGGCCACAAAGGCCCGCGTCTCGTTGTACGCGCGCTCGATGTAGGCCTCGAGCTGGCTTGCTTCCACGCGCCACTGCCCCCGGCCCCCGATCTTGATCGCCTGCAGTTCACCCGACCGGACGAGGTGGTAGGTCTGGCTGGCGGAGATGTTGAGCACCTCGGCGACGTCGCTCAGGAGCAAGAAGCGCTGAGCCACCGCGGTCTCCCTCCCTTTGACGACGGGTGCCAGTGTTGCACCCCGGAAGCGTGCAGGTGCCCCTGCTAGTCGTTTGTCCACAGGTCGGCCTGGTGGTGTCACCTAGGGCCCGTCACTATCAGTAGTGTCGCAACTCCGCGCGTCGCGTTCGGGTGAAGGGTTCACATGTCTTTGGCGCCTCCTGCAAGCCCCGCTCGACCGAGCGTCTCGGACGTGCCGCCGGCAGCCGCGCCCCCACCGGGATCACCCAGCCTGCGCCGGCTGGGCCGCCCACGGTGGCGAGATGGCCGCCTCCTCGCCGGCGTCCTGCTGGTTCTCGTCAGCGTTGGCGTTGGTGCCCGCGTCGTCTCGGGCGCGCAGCAGACCGGGCGCTGGGTCGCGGCCGCCCGCGACCTGCCGGCCGGCCACGTGCTCACCGAACGTGACATCACCACGGCGGCTGCGCGTCTCTCCGGCGCCGGAGCGCAGCGCTACTTCCGGGCCGGGCGGCACGCTGACCTCGTGGGTCACCCGCTGGTGCATGCAGTGGGCGGCGGTGACCTGCTTCCGCTCGGCGCCGTCTCCTCCGCGGCCGGGCCCGCGAGCCGGGTCGTGCCGGTCCTCGTCAAGGCCGGCCGCCTGCCCGCGCTCTCGGTGGGTGATCACGTCGACGTCTACGTGCTCGACCGGGCACCAGCCACGGGTCCGCCCGTTGGCAACGCGGCGGCGGCGCAGGCGTCAGCAGGAGCAGCGGCGTCAGCGGCCGGCCAGGAACTGCTCGTCCTCGCCGACGTCGAGTACCTCGGGGGAGCAGCGCTGGGCTCAGGCGACACCTCGGTGCAGCTGCGCGTGCCGCCCTCATCGGCCGCTCCGGCTGTGGCGGCGAGCCAGTCCGAGCGCGTCGACCTGGCCCGGGTCGATGCCGGCAGCGGAGGCGATCGTGGAGCTGGCCTCCGCAGCGTGCCCGGGTACGGCTCGTGAGCGTCCCCGTCCTGACCGCGCTGACCGACCCCGGCCTCGAGGCCTCGCTCGTCGCCGCGTTCGCCCACCCCGCCCTGGGCGTGACCGTGGTGCGGCGGTGCGTCGACCTCGCTGACGTGCTCGCGGCGGCATCAACCGGGACGACTCGGGCGGTGCTGGTCGCCGGTGACCTGCGGCGGCTCGACCGCGAGGCCCTCGCGCGGCTGCTCTCTGCCGGCGTCGCCCCCGTCGGGCTTGTCCGGGCAGGTGACGAAGCCGCCGAGCAGCGGCTACGGCAGCTGGGCGTCCAGACCGTCCTCAGCTCGGGCGCACCTGCTGCCGAGGTCGCTGCCGCGCTGGTCGAGGCTGCTGGCCGGCCGGCTGCTGAGGTGCCCGGGCGCGCCTGGGCCGACCCTCTCGCCGCCCTGCCCGTGCTGGGTCCCGGGGGCGCGCACGACGGTAATGCCGGAGGCCATGCGGAACCCGTCGGTCTCGTCTCGGAGGCCGGCGGCCGCGTCGTCACGGTCTGGGGACCGACCGGTGCACCCGGGCGCAGCAGCGTCGCCCTGCACGTCGCGGCGGAGGCCGCGCTGCTCGGTTCCAGCGTCCTGCTGATCGACGCCGACCCCTACGGCGGCGCGCTGTCGACGCTTGTCGGGGCGCTCGACGAGGCACCGGGGCTGCCCGCTGCCTGCCGCACGGCCAACGCCGGGCTGCTCGACGTCCCCCGGCTCGCCGCCCTCTGCCGAACGGTGCCGCTCGACCCGAGCGCGGCTGCCGACGGGCCCCATGGGCAGCTGCTGCTCCTGAGCGGCCCCGGCTCGGCCGCCCGCTGGGCAGAGCAGCGCGCATCCGCCGTGGAGGCCGTGCTCGACGTTGCGCGCCGCCTCGCCGAGCTCGTCGTCGTCGACGCCGGGTTCTGCCTGGAGAGCGACGAGGAGCTCGCCTACGACACCCTCGCCCCGCGCCGCAACGGTGCGACACTCACTGCCCTCGATGCCGCCGACCTGGTGCTGGCCGTCGGCAGCGCCGACCCGCTGGGGATGCAACGCCTCGTGCGCGGGCTGTCCGAGCTCGGCGACGCCGTGCCGGGGGCGACAGTCGATGTCGTGGTCAACCGGCTTCGCCCCGGTGCAGTGCCCGGTGACCCCGGCGAGCAGGTGGAGGCGGCATTGCGTCAACACTCACTGGTGGCTCCGGCAGCGCTGGTCCCCGACGACCCAGAGGCGTTCGACGCCGCCCTCGCCGCCGGCCGCGTGTTGGCTGAGGTGGCACCCAGCTCGGCTGCCCGCCATGAGCTGCGCGTGCTGGCGCGCAGGGTCAGCGGCCGTCCGGCTCCTGCGGCCCAGCGCCGCTCGTGGCCCCGTACCGGTCGCGGCCAGGGATCGGTGCGCGCCAAGCGGCGTGCTGAAGCCCTGCCTGGGTGATTGATCTGCGGTGTCGGAGCGCCTTGGCCGCCCGCGGCCCGCGGGCGAGGCATGCTGCAAGGAGCGCAGTAGCGAAAGGTGGGCTCGTCGTGACCAGCAGGAACCCGAGCGCAGCGAATACCGCGACGTCAGCTGCAACAGCAGTACCAGTGGCTAGGTCGGCAGCCACCAAGACGTCGCCGGCCTCGTCGAGCGGCCCACGGCGCGGGCTGGTTCTGGGCGCGGGCGGGGTGCTGGGCGCCGCATGGATGATCGGGGCCCTTCGGGTCTTCGAGGAGCAGACGGGCATCGACCCGCGGACGGTCGAGACCGTCGTCGGCACGAGCGCCGGGTCCGTGCTGGCGGCGAGCCTGGCCAGCGGCGTGGGCACCGAGGAGCTCGCCCTGCACCAGCAGCAGCATCGCGGCGCCGCCGACCTCCTGGCCGAGGCGCAGGGGACGGAGCCCGACGAAGGCCCGGCGAGCCGGTTCCAGTACGACTACGACAGCCAGCGCTCCCTACCTCCCCGGCCGCGCTGGGGCACTGTCGGCTCGGTCAGGCTGCTCACGGCAACAGCGCGGCGTCCGCGCCGGGTGACGCCGCTCGCGGCCATGACGGCGCTGCTGCCGGCCGGACGCGGTTCGATCGAGGAGGTCGGGCGCCTCATCGACCAGGTCGCTCCCGCCGACGGCAGCTGGCCCAGTGACCCCCATCCCTGGATCGTGGCGATGGACTACGCCACCGGCCGCCGCATCCCCTTCGGGCGCGCCGGCTCACCTCCGGCTTCGCTGCGCCAGGCGGTGCAGGCGTCGTGTGCCATTCCCGGTTGGTATGAGCCGGTGAGCATCGGCGGCCACCGCTACGTCGACGGCGGGACCTGCTCGTCGACGTCTCTCGATCTGCTGGCCGGTCTCGGGCTCGACGAGGTGTTCGTCTTCGCGCCCATGGCTTCCTTCGTCGTCGACTCACCGAAGACCGCGCTGGCCCGCATCGAGCGGGGCATCCGGCACACACTGACCCGACGGCTGCGGCGGGAGGCGGTCAAGGTGAAGGCGGCGGCCACGCGGGTCGCGATGCTCGGCCCGGGGCCGGCTGACCTGGAGGCGATCGGGGTCAACCTCATGAACCCCCGCCGGCGGCAGCGGGTCTTCGAAACGGCGATGACGAGCACGCCTGTCGCGCTCGAGGACGCCCTGCGGCGTGGCCGGGTGACGATCGCGGCCTGACCGTGCGCGTCTGCCTGGCATCGACGCCGGCAGCCCTGCGCAGGATCCTCGGGGCTGCCATGATCCCGGCGGGCAGGGGATGGGCAGTGACGCCCTCCCTGCGAGCCGCCGCTGCGGACGGGGGCACGGCAGGCACCGCCGACGTTGAGGAGCTGGAGTACCTGGCCATGCTGCTGGCCGCGGACGGCTCGGTCGACCGCCTGCGTGCCGAGCAGGGCAGCGGGGACGACCTGGCGCGTCGGGTGGTGCTGGCAGTCGACGTCGATGAGCCGCTCGTGCGGGCCGATGCTGACGAGTCGGCTGAGCCCGGCAGCGTCAGTCTCACCGGAGCGGCGCCCCTGCTTCACCTGGCAGCTGCGCACATCGACGACGACGACACCGCCGCACTGCTGACGAGCCTGCTCGCTGACCCTGATGTCGACGCTGCCGCGTGCGCCGTTCGGCTGGAGGGCCGCGGACTGCTGTGGTACGCGGTGCAGGAACTAGCCGCGCTGCTCAGTCCGAGCGGTGACGCCCCGGCAGCACACTGACGACGAAGCAGCTCCCGAAGACGCCGGCCAGCAGGTAGAACGACTGCGACAGGATCAGGCGCCCACCGTTCTGAATGCTCTGCCCCAGCAGGAAGAACACCACAGCCAGTGCCAGCATCACTGCCGCGAAGGCATTGCGCGCCATGAAGCCCTCCTCAATCAACCGCGCTCCGGCCCAGACGGCTCCCAGGAGGAGCGGCTGGCTACAAGCGCCCGAGCAGGGACAGGATACCGGGTGGGGTGAGCCGAACCTCGCGAGCCCCTCCAAGCGCGGGCGCGAAGCTCGACGACTGCCGCCCTGCCCGGGGTGGCTCAGAAGACCGAAACCGCCTGCTCCTGCAGTGAGTCGATCTTGTTCGCTGCCTCCTGCTCGTTCATGTCGTCGCGAAATTCCTCGTCCTGGCTCTCGGCGAGCGGTTCGAGGTAGGTCCGCTGGGCCTCGTTCATCGGCTGGTCGGGGTCGCGCCCGTCGACGGCATCGTCGTCACCCGCACCGCTGCTGTCAGCGTCGGTGGCGTCCTTGTCGGTGTCCTTGTCAGCTGCCATGAGCCAGCCATACCCGACAAACCGCCCGTGACGCGCGTCACGGGCGCATCCTCAGCCCGTCCCGCGGCCCGTCTTCGACTGCAGCTCTTCGATCTTCTCGGACGCCTCTGCCTTCGTCAGCCCCTCAGGGGCCGGCTCACCGGCCTGCTGGGCGAGCGTGGACAGGTAAGACTCCTGCGGCCCGGTCGCCGGCTCGTCGCCAGTGACCCAGGTCGACGGGTCCTTCTCGGCGTTCTTGCCGGCGCTGGTGCTGTCGGTCGTGTCTGCCACTACGGCCTCCTCGCGTGGTGAATCGAACCTCTGTTCGCATGCACAACTACCCCAGGGGGCGGGAGGTCGAACCGCCCACGTTGCCTCACCTCGGTGCCCAGGCCAGCTGCCAGCGGGTGCCCAGCCACCGGCACGGCGGGCGGCCGGCGTGCCGGAGGGCGGTCGATGAGGACATGACGCTGTCGCAGCACCGGACCGCCACTGTCGCCGTCGTCGACCCGCCGGGCCGGCTGCTCGCGCTCGCGACGCGCTGCCACCTGGCTGGAGGGCCGTTGCCTGCCCGGGCGGGCGCCCTCCCGGGGGTGCGATCTGGTTTTGCTCCCAGGCGCGACCGGCGCCGCCGTCCGCGCGGCCCCGGCCCCAGGCCCTGCGGACGCGGCCCGGTACCGATGTGACACAACGAGCCGGGCCCGTCCCTGGCAGGGACGGGCCCGGTAGGTCGTGCTGGCCTCAGCCTGTCGGGATGCCGTTGGCCGGCGCCTCCGGCTGCTTCTGCGTGTAGGGAGTGATCGGGCCTGCCGCGTCGTCGGTCGTCAGCGGCTGACCCAGGAGCTTGGTGTCGCCTCCTGCGTTGAGCGTCACGATCTGCGTCCCGGTGTAGCCCGAGTGCGACGTCGGCGAGAAGCCGAACGGCACCAGACCCGGCCCGCTCAGCCCGTTCTGCTCCAGCGCCGTCAAGATCGACCCACGCGTCAGGTCCTTACCGGCCTTCTGCAGGACCTGCGTGAAGGTGTAGGCCTGCGCCATCCCGACCAGAACGTTGCCATCGAACGGCAGGTTCGGGATGTACTGGTCGTGGACCTTCTTGAACAGCTTGATCCAGCTGTTCGACGACGCGTCGGCGCCGAGGTAGGGCGGCAGGTAGGAGTCGCTGACGATCCCCTCGAGCAGGCTCTTGCCATTGACGTTGGCGCCCGCCTTCTTCGCGATCGCCTCGAGTAGACCCGACAGGGTCACCGGGTCGGAACCGACGTTGCCCACCACCAGCTTGGGCTGGAAGCCCAGCTTGAGCGCGTTCAGCTTGAACAGCGCTGTGTAGGCCGGGATCGTGAAGAGCACGACGACGTCAGGCTTCGCCTGAGCGATCTTCTGCACCTGGGGAGCGACGTTGGTGTTGCCCGGCTGGTAGGTCTCGCGGTCGACGACACTGGCCTTGTCGATCTGGGTGTCGAGGCCGCGCAAGCCGTCCTGACCGAAGTCGTCGCCCTGCGAGAAGTACGCGATCTTCTTACCTGCGAAGTTCTGCTTAACGTACTGCCCGAGGATCTTTCCCTCGCGGTAGTAGTCGACCTGAAAGCCCGTCGTCTGCGGGTACTTCTTCACGTTGTCCCACGCCTGCGCGCCGGAGGAGACGAACAGGTCCGGCACCTTTGACTGGTTGAGGAAGTCCAGCACCTTGGTATGCGTCGGCGTGCCGAGGCCACTGATCAATGCCGCGACCCGGTCCTGCTGGACCAGCTGGCGCACCACCGACACGGTCTGCGACGGGTTGTAGCCATCGTCCAGGTACTTGTAATTGATCTTCCGGCCGTTGATGCCTCCGGCGGCGTTGACGAACTTGAAGTAGGCGTCGGAGGCCGGAGCGATCTCGCTGTAGCCAGGAGCCGCGGGACCCGTGAGCGGCTGGTGGCTGCCAAGGGTGATGGAGGTCGCCGTGATGCCGGTCGTGTCCTTGTTGCTCGTCGCGGCATTGCCGCCGCCGCCCCCACCACTGCTGCCGCTGCTACCACCACTGCCGCCGCCGCTGCTACCGCTACCGCCACCGCTGCCACACGCCACCGCAGCAAGGGCAAGCGTCGCCAACGTGGCGGCTACCCGCGTGGATCGAGCTCTGGGACCGTTCATTCGACCTCCTTGTCAAGGGACCGAACGCGGTTCGGTCGTGGGTGGACCCTAGCGCCACATCAGGGCACGGTTGTGTAACAAGTCACGTCGCGCGCGCCGCGGGGTGCGGTCGCGCTCGTAGCCACAGGCGGCGCAGCAGCCCCTGAATGCCCTGGGGGAACAGCAGCATCACGAGGATGAGCACCACCCCGTACACGGCCAGCGGCAGGTTGGCGTAGACGTCGCGCGACAGGCTGAGGCTGCTCGCCAGGTCGCTGGACCACGCTGGGAGCAAGACCAGCAGCAGCGAGCCGTACACCGCGCCGGCCAGGCTGCCCAAGCCGCCGAGCACGATCGCCGTCAGCAGCTGCAGCGAGAGCTGCAGCGGGAAAGCTCCGGGGGTCGCCAGCCCGTTGAAGAAGGCGAACAGCGCCCCAGCGAGCCCGGCGCAGGCGGCGCTGACGATGAAGGCCTGCACCTGCAACCGGGCGACAGGAAGGCCAGTCAGCGATGCCGCGACCTCGTCGTCGCGCACGGCTCGCCACGCCCGCCCGTAGCGGCTGCGCCCGAGGTTGGCCAGCAGCAGGAACACCAGGACCGTCGGCACCGCGCACACCTCGACCTGCCAGCGGTCGAGGGTGAAGTTCGAGCCGAACGATGCGGGCACCCCAGGGGAGACGACGGTGAGCCCGTTGGCGCCGCCCAGGGTGTCGGTGAGGTAGCGCCAGTTCGCGAGAGCCGGCAGTCCGACAGCGAGCGCGAGAGTTGCGCCGGCCAGGTAGGGGCCGCGCAGCCGGGCCGCCGCGACGCCGACGAGCGCGCCGGCGGCAGCAGTGCCGAGCGTCGCGAGGACCAGGACCAGCCATAGCGGCAGGGCGGTGTCCTGCAGCAGCAGGGCGGCGGTGTAGGCACCGATCGCCATGAACGCGCCGTGGCCGAGACTGATCTGCCCGGACGTGCCGGTCAGCAGGGTCAGACCTGCCGTGGCGCAGGCGAAGATCAGCACGCTGGCGATCTGGGAGTTGCGGAACGGGCTCGCGTAGGCGGCGATCCGATCGATCACCACCAGGGCGAGCACGGCCAGCAGCAGATGGCGCAGCAGCGTCGAGCGCCGCAACAGCGCGGCCGGTCCTGCGCCTCGGGACGCCGGGCTGGACGGCTCGAGGACCTGCCCTTGCGCTGCGGGCTCCGACGCATCCTCACCCGGGGCACCGCGGCGCGCCGCTCCTAACGTCTGCCTGTCTGCCATCACACCCGCCGTCCACTCGTTCGCGTGAAGATGCCTTGCGGCCGGACCATGAGGACACCGAGCAGGACGACAAGCGCGCCGAGCGTCACGACGTCGGAGCCGAGGTAGCCCGACACGAGGCTGAGCGTGATGCCGAGCAGGACGCCGCCGAGGACGCCTCCAATCGCGCTGTCCAGGCCGCCGACCACTGCCGCGGTGAAGCCGAAGACCAGCACGGCGTCGAAGGTGTTGGGCCCGACGAAGGTCGACGGAGCGACGAGGACGCCGGCGAGCGAGCCGACGAGCGCGGCGAGCGCCCAGCCCAGCGTCAGCATCCGCCCGACGCGCACGCCGAGCAGGCGAGCCACCTCCGGGTTGAACGCCGACGCCCGCATCCGGAGCCCCAGGCTCGTCGCCCGGAACAGCAGGACCAGCAGGACCATGACGGCGAGAACGGCGAGGACGACGAACAGGTCGGCCGGCCCGAACTGCAGGCGGGTCGAGCCCGCCTTGTAGCCGACGATCGAGAATGCCGTGGAGTACGAGCGCGGCGTGCCGCCCCACACCATCCCGGCCACGGCCTGCAGCAGCACCAGCAGTCCGAGCGTCACGATGACAGCGTTGAGTGGCGGCGCGTTCTCGACCGGGCGGACCACTAGTCGCTCGAGGACGGCTCCGAGCACCAGCCCAGCGAGCAGGGCGGCGCCCAGCGAGAGCCAGTAGGAGTGCGTCTGCTCGTTGACCGAGAAGGCGATGAACGTCGTGAACATCAACATGCCGCCCTGGGCAAAGTTCACGATGCGGGTCGCGCGCCAGATCAGCACCAGGGCCAGCGCGACAGCCGCGTAGACCATTCCGTCACTGAGCCCGGCGAGCACGAGGTTGAGGAAGCGAGTCATCTAGAACCCCAGGTAGGCGTGGCGAAGGTCGGGGTCGTCGGCGAGCTGACGGGGGTCGCCCTCGACGACGACGCGGCCGACGTTGAGCACGACGGCGGAGTCAGCGATGGACAGGGCGCTCCGGGCGTTCTGCTCGACGAGCAGCACCGCGAGGCCCTCGTCGTCACGCAGCCCGCGCACCACGGACATGATCTGCGAGGTGATGCGCGGGGCCAGCCCGAGCGACGGCTCGTCGAGCAGCAGGAGCCGGGGCCGGGCCATCAGCGCCCGGCCGAGCGCGAGCATCTGCCGCTCCCCGCCGGACAGCGTCTCGGCGAGGCGCTTGCGGCGCTCGGCGAGCGGGGGGAACAGCGTGAGCATCCGGTCGAGGTCGTGCCGCAGGCCCGGGGCGTCACGCCGCCACAGCGCCCCGAGGCGAAGGTTCTCCTCGACGGTCAGCTCGGCAATCACCCCGCGGCCCTCGGGGACATGTGCCACGCCGAGGCGGACGACGTCCTCGGCCGGCCGGCGGCGCAGGTCGTCGCCGTCGACGCTGATGCTGCCGCCGGAGAGCTTCGTCAGGCCGTTGACCGCCCTCAGCAGGCTGGTCTTGCCGGCACCGTTGGCGCCGAGGACGGCCGTGATGGTGCCGGCGGCGACGCGCAGGCTGACTTCATCCAGCGCCCGCACCGCCCCGTAGCGCACCGACACGTCGTGCAGCTCCAGCACGTCAGTCACGGGTACCGCCCTCGCTCGCCCGGACCGCACCGACGTCTCGCGACCCCTGGCCGGTCGATGCCGTGCCGTGCCCCGGCCCGTGCTCGGACCCGTGCGCGTGACCATCGGGCACCTCCTCACCGAGGTAGGCGTCGATGACGGCCTGGTCGCCTTGTACCTCCGCCGGTGTCCCGCGGGCGATGACCTTGCCGAAATCGAGCACCACTAGCCGGTCACACACGCTCATCACCAGGTCCATGTGGTGCTCGACGAGCATCACCGATGTGCGCTCGCGCAGGGTGCGCACGAGGCCACCCAGCTCGCGCATCTCGGCCTCGGACAGGCCAGACGCCGGCTCGTCGAGCAGCAGCAACCGGGGCTCGGCGACCAGCGCCCTGGCGAGGGCGACCCGCTTCTGCACCCCGTAGGGCAGCGCCCCGGGCAGCTGGTGGGCGGCGTCGCGGATGCCCAGCTCGTCCATCAGCGTGGTGGCGCGTCTCTGCAGCGACAGCTCGTCGGAGTCGCTGCGCGGCAGGGCACCGAGCGCTGTGGCGAAGCCGGCGCGATGATGCCGATCGGCCCCGACCATGACGTTCTCGAGGGCGCTGAGGTGGCTGAACAGGCCGAGCGCCTGCAATGTCCGGGCGATGCCGAGGCGCGCCAGGTGCTGCGGGCGGACCTGCTGGAGCGGACGGCCGTCCCAGTGCAGCGAGCCGGAGTTCGGGCGGACGAACCCGCAGATGACGTTGAACAGCGTCGTCTTGCCGGCACCGTTGGGACCGATCAGCCCCAGCACCTGGCGCGGGGCGATGCTCAGCGACACGGAGTCGAGCGCCTGCAGGCCGCCGAACGCCACGCTCACGTCCTCCACCCGCAACAGCGCGTCGGCGGGCTCGGCCGCGTCGCCCAGGTGGTTGTGGGCAGCCGCGTACGCCCCGACCGCGGGCTCGGCTGCCGGGTTGGCTGCACGGTCGGCATCGCCGGTCTGCTCAGCGCGCTGCATCCGCCCGCCTCCTGTGTGTGACGCCGGACACGTCCGGTCGTGCGGGGACCATAGCGTGAGCGCTCGCCGCTGGCTGCATTGGTGGCACAAGAACCGGCGAGCGGGGGTGCGCGAGGTGATCAGCGGGGGCTGGCTCGGGCACGATGAGGCGGTGGCTTCCTACCCCGTCGGCCCGGGTGCGCCCGGTGCCCCGGGCCCGCGAGGACGCCGCGCCCGGCGGGCCGCCGCGCATGCTGCCGCGCTGGGCGTCGCGGGGGATGCGTCGTCCGCACTGCTCGCGGTGCAGACCGCGGCGAGCATGGCTCAGGTGCAGGTCGACTTCGCCGCGCTCGAGGGTGGGCGCGAGGCGCAGGACCTTCGGCAGCGCCTCGCGCAGGCCCAGGCGTTGGCGGCTCAGGCCGAGGACCTGCTCGCCCGGGCGCGCTACGAGCTGCCTGTCTTCGAGGAGACGCCGACCCCCGAGCTGGAGCGGGCCATCGGCGCCTACCAGCAGGTGGGGCAGCAGCTCCGGGCCGCCGACGCCGCGCTGCGCGACGTCGCCCAGCGGTGCGAGCGCCCCGCCGCCCGCGTCGAGGCCCGTCTTGCTGCGGTAAGGGCTCCGCTGGCGCCCGCGCGCCAACAGCTCGACGAGGCCGAAACGCGACGCGCAGCTGCAGCGGCCGCGGGACTCGTCGACGGCCGGGTCGACGAGCTGCTCGGGCAGGCACGGACCGCCTACGACCAGGCGCGGGCGGCCGCGGTGACCCTGGCGGGCGCGGCCGAGGTGGCCCGGCTCGCGGGGGTGGTGACGGGGGATGCGCACGGTCTGATCGGCCGGCTCGAGCTGTTGCGCTCACTGCCCGAGGAGGTGCCTCACCGCCTAACGGCGGGTCGCACCCGGCTAGAGGTGGTCGAGGGGAGGCTGCCCGCGACCGAGTCCGCGCTCAGCCAGCTGCGCCGCCGCTACGCCGCCGCGGCATTCGCCGACGTCGAGGGGGCCGACCGGTCCGCGCCTGCGCTGGTCCAGCAGGCAGGCGACCGGCTGGCGCAGGCCCGGCACGTGCTGGCCCGCCCGCCCATCGACCACGAGGCAGCGCTGGAGCTGATCGAGCAGGCCCGCGCGGACCTGGCCCGCGCCGACACGGCCGCCAGGGGACCGATCGACCGGCTGCGTGCCCTCGACGAGATCTCCGCCGACCCGGCAACAGCTCTCGCCGCCGCCCGGCACCGCCTGCGGGAGGCGCAGCGGTTCCTGCTTCAGCAGCAGGGGAGTACACCTGACGCCCGAATGGTGCAGCGCCTGGATACCCTCGCCCAGCGACTGGACCGGGCGCAGGCCTCCCTCGGCGCCCCGCACCCGGACTGGTGGGTGTTCCTGTCGACGCTCAACGCCGTCTCCGCCGAGGCGAGCAGGGTCATCGGCGAGGTCCGCGCGGCGTCGGCGCACCACTGAGCTTGCGGAGCTACTGAGCCTTGCGGGACTACTGAGCCTTGCGGGACTACTGAGCCTTGCGGGACTACTGAGCCTTGCGGGACTACTGAGCCTTGCGGGACTACTGAGCCTTGCGGGACTACTGAGCCTTGCGGGACTACTGAGCCTTGCGGGAC
>JAABUO010000454.1_pt1 | contig 82021 bp, 91 predicted proteins | sample 5559291 | NCBI WGS metagenome assembly JAABUO01 (sample SAMN10711878, study PRJNA513372) | rock metagenome | isolation source: Antarctica rocks | place: Antarctica: Victoria Land, Finger Mt sud
CCCCCCCGGATCTTCCACTCCTTCCCCTTTTCACACCATTTTCACACCCCATCCACACTACTCCAGCCCACCCTCCCCCAACACCCCAACCCCCAAAAACCCCAACCCAGAAACTCTCTTCCCCACCCCCCCCTAAGAACATCATCTACTGTAGAACCCCCCCCCCCCAACCCCTGGGTAACAACATATCTCTCCGAGCTCCAAAAATTGGGAAGCGAGGGTTCGAGGTTTTTTTTGCGAGGTGTGGTTTTGGGGGTTTGGGGTTTGGGGTTTTGGGTTTTGAGGCTGTGTGGGGTGGGTTGGGGGAATGGATGGGTGGGGTTGATGGGTGGGGTTAATAAAGAAGAGGGGGGGTTATTGTGAGGATCTGAGAGCGGAGGTGTGGGGTACAAAAAGCTGGGGCGTAACAAAGTATCTATGTAGAACGATACTATTTCACCCGGTTGGGGGAATCCGACCCACTATTTCCCCAAAGCACAAAACCCCCTTTTAACCGCATACGGCTCGTTTTATCCTCCTTGGCTAAGATGGCATTACAACCACTACCCACCACCCAATTAGCCATTCATACATCCATCCTTTCCTTTCTCACGGCATCCACCTCCCCTACCCTTCTATCACGCAATCCCTCATAAGATCCCTCCCACCCCAAAAAGCTGCCCTAACCCCCCTGCGCCGGCGCCTTGTTGCACACCTGGGGGGGAGCCTAAAAGTCCTGCAAGGGGAGGAAGACCGCCTGGGAGAGCTTGGCTTGGATTGCGGTCCCCGGTACCAGGTCCGGCATTTCCAGACCCTGTGGTCGGGAGCCGAAGATTGTTGTTCCCAGCTCCCCCGATTCCAATCGCCGTGTTTTGGGTTCCTTGCTGTTGGGTGTTTTGAGCAGAGCCCTCAGGATTGCTGTACCCAGCTTCTGTATTGGGGCTAGTGGTAGTCGATTGCTGTTGTGCTTGATAGGAAGACCTAGGGTTGGGGTTGGCGTAGCTGGTGGAGAGGTTACCGGACTGGGGATGAGTGGGCCCTTGGGTTAGTACGCTGCCGCTGCCTTGGGAAGAGCCGGCGCCCTGGGTGCTACTGCTGCTTTGGGCATTACTACCTTGAGACGAGCCACTACCTTGAATGCTGCCGCCTTGAGTGCTCCCGCCTTGAGTGCTCCCGCCTTGTTGTGATGCACCAGCACCACCTTTAGTACTTCCGCCCTGAGTACCCCCGCCTTGGGTAGAGCCGCACGGTACATTTTGAATATGAATTTTGAGATTCGCTTTATCACTCTAAACAGAAGGTTGTCATTAGAATAGCATTCGAGTCCATTTAAGTGAAAAGAAACACTCACCGAAGTATAATCTGTCCCAGTGAGGTCCTTATAAGCACTGTAATCGATATCCAGACTATTTCCTGCGCCACATCGCTCATCGGCTGGGATAGGTGGATTCTCCTTGACCTTACAGTAGTTGAGAGCACTTCCTGCTGGGCAGGCATCGACGATCTGAACGACAATGGTTTTCCCGATTTGGGCGCCCGTGTCCGTAGGGTACGCCCCGAAGTTGGAAACGCTGTAGCATTTACCACATGAACCTTGAACGTTCTGGCAACCCGGATGTGGGTAACCACCAACCACGCCTCCATCTGATGTACTAAAAGCAAGTCAGTCAAAGCCTAATGACGGGATCCGAATAGACCTACCATTTACTCATATCATACTGGAAATTCGGATCCGCGTTGCTGCCATCACAAAGGCCCGATGACAGGTCCGGACTAATGTCGCCAGCGGCAGCTTTGTAAATGCCTTGGTTGTCTGAAGTAGAACCGTGAGAATCACTTCACGATGACCGTTCAAGATATAGTCTTTAAATGGAGTAGTAGATCATACCGGCTGTTGTGTTGATGCCAGCGTTGCTACACACTTCACCACCCGATTGGTGTGCATAGTCATTGAAAGTTGCGACGCCTACAATCCCACCGGCTTGCCGTGTCTCCAAGAATGGTCTTGCAGATATGAAAGGAACCAGGCCTGACAAGAGCAGATGTGTATGCGGATGAAGCATGTTGTGCTCAAACCTGCTGTCTGGAAGTTTTGGGTCTGGAAGCTTTGATGAATTGAAGTGATTAAATGGTTTATGTTAATATGGACCAGCCGAAGGTTGAAGAATATATAGAAAGTACAATTCAGCAATAAGACATCGACTGTTCTGATTCATGTTCGGCATGGGCAGCTGTCCTTGGTATTTATCCCTTCTTCCATTTTCCATTTTCAGAGCTATGACCGAGATCTAAAGCTCTACAGCCAGGAGGTTCCACTTGGTCGCCCTCCATTCTCCACGTCTGGTTAGCCATGCGGCTTGAAACATTGAAAATGAGCCTCATACACGTCGGCAGGAATCCGTGGGAAGGACTTGCGACTCCAAACCCATTTACTACGTAATGTGACAAATAGTGGTGAGCTACAAACGGTAGCGGAAGCAGAAACGTGAACTAACATCCTGCCAAGAATGGATAGGAGTCGTAAGGTCGGTTTTAGATACGAAGAATAGGTAAAAGCACACGCACATCGAAGGGTTTCATGACATGTAGGCGGGAACAAGCGAGGCTCAGACTGATATCAAGGATGGAAGACCATTGGTCCCCGGGATAATGAATGGGATCTCTTGCAAATGTTCATATGCAGCAAAGATTTTATATGACAAGAACAGGACAAGCAAGAAGCCAAAAACGTCATCAACAGAAGCTCATCAAGTGAGGCGTACACCAAAAATCGTTTAATCAGCTTCTTTTCCGAGCCTTTAGGAAGTCATTGTCAGCTAGTCGAACCATGACGAGCCCTATGGTGTGGTCTTTAGCTGACTGTCTAAGCGGATCAGCCATAGGGAACTCGAGTAATATGGCATGGACATCTTGGTTTCGGAAAATAAATTCTCACTTGCCACGTCTGCGCTGATACTCAATTTCGTTTGGGTCCATTGCATTAAATTCGTCTTGTTAGTTCTTGTTTGACACTTTGTTGATGTGAGAGCCGTTTGGGGTCTGGAAGGCGGAGCTTTGAAACTTGTTACAGTACAGTATAGTTGATAGGGCGTTCTGGAAGCATCCCAAGAAGCTGACGAGGGCCGGCCCAGGGTGGGAAAGGTGCATTCGAAGATGCTGTATGGAGTGATGCACTGATCGACTCAAGCGTCACGGTGTTCTCACCTTTTCCAATCTTGCCCCCTAGTCCTGCCGAGTACCGGCTAATAATGTTCGTCTCGGCGTATGCGGATGGAAAGTCATGATGGCTTCGCTACAGGTTCAGGGTGACTTGTCCAAAAAATCTGTTGCATTTTCCACCAAGTACCACGCGTTCAGAAAAAAAAAGATCACTCCCATGATAAGAAGTTCCTACTCCGCTCTTGAGGCTCTCTTCGTACCCGATATAGATAATACATGTTAAAACCCTTCATAGACCTTTAGAGTAAGGGTGTTGAGGTTCCCGTCCATGGCTTGGTGTGGGGTTTCGGTTGCCAACCGAAGCTGCACCATGGCACAGTCGATCTTGAAAGACGCTAAACGAGGTTTTGTGTGAGGACTTGTGGTAGGGGATGAAACGATCGGGGCTTCGAAATTTGCCTTGTTGGGAAGTGGAAAAGATGATGTTGAAGGTTGATGTGCGGTCGTCTGTCCCATTATTTCCTGGTAGATGATGATTGGCCGTTGGTTCCGCAGTCGTCTGACGTTGGGTATGTTTGTCACTTCCATATAGAATGGAACGAACTGAACCTGAAGAATTTTAAGCTGTTCTCATGGTCTACGTATCGCCCTTCCGCGTTTGGCTGAGGAACCCCTTACACGTGAAGTCATCTCAATGTCCTAACTTCGATCACATTGGTGCTTAGTCAGGAATACTACTATTGTGTTGATTCTAATTTCGAATCGTGGCTTTCTCAAAATGTCTGCATGCCTGAGTAGAACATATTGTGCCCCAGGCATGCAAGTAGTAGCTGCCGTTCGTGGAGACATCCATAACGATCAAGTTCTGGAAGGGTCCCTGTATCCGATGGATACCCTCTGCATCCGCTCAATTCAAGCTCTTCGCCAATGTCCAGAAACTCTCCATTTTGGATTTCTTAAGCACCTCCCTTGCTTCTGCATCCGTTTCACACACTCTACTCCCCCAACGCCTAAATGCGCGACCCCTCTCCTCTCCTTCCCATACCAGTACGCACTGATTTTGGGAGTTATCTTTCAACTCGCCTTTCTCGTTCTCGGCTCGCGAAAACCCCGCCAATACCTCTTTGTTTCCTTCTCGAATGGCTGCCGTTGGGGCAAGGTTCTCGGTCCACTCAATTCGGTTCAGCATGAGCTTCTTGTAGGAATTGATACCGTGTTCACCGCCCTCGACGATCACAAGATTGAAGTGCGGATTTTGGATGCACAAGCCCGTGAGAGATTCTTGCTCCGCATGTTTCGAGACTTTGAAGCGGTGGCGGCCATTGGCTAGAGATTTTATCTTGTACACGGAGACGTGGATGCCTTTCTCCGCGTCCTCGATCTGGTTCTTAGCCAGTTTTTTGTTGGCTTCTTCTTTGGTCAACTTCCGTTCTTGGTTCTGTTCATAATGCTTGTCCGCTCTTTCTTGAATCTCTTTGGTCACTCTGGCTTCGACGGCAGTAGGGTCAGCTAGGGCAGCATCGCCTAAGACACGAAGTAGGTTTGCTTTCTTGACCTTGGGAGGCGGTGGGGGTTCAAGTCCTAAGCGGACCTTCGCTTGATATTCTTTGAGGTTAGCCATCCTAGTCTGTCTTCTCAACTTTGCCTGTTCTCTGGCTGTAAGGAACATCGGTTTCGGGGCTGGCATCAAATTCTCTTGCGGAGGCTCAAGAAGCACGGGATGAACAACCCAGATGGTGATGATCGAGTCGGAGCTTTCTATTTTGGGCTCGTTAGAGTAGTCATCACCCACAATCCCCTCATCCCACCACTCGGTTTCTGGCGGAGTTTCGACAAGAAATGTTTTCCCGGTGTCAAGATCCTCGTCAACGAAAGCTTTTCGTGAAGATTCCGCAATACGCTTCTTCATCTGCTCTAGGGCATGTTGACGACGTAGTGCTGCAGCCTGCTGGACATATTTCCCCTTCTGATTGAATACTAGTTGCCTTGTGTTTCTTGACTTCAACGTGGCTGTCTTGGCCCCCAGTGATGCATCAAAGTAAGGGTTGTTTCTTGTCTCCTCAGCAGAAGGCCCGGACAAGTCCAATTGCTTCTTGCCATTTCCAGCCTTAGAGGTCTGATCGGGAGGTGATAAAGGCCGCCTATTTGCCATGGTAGTTGCAAATTTGGGCTGAATGGCCTGCCGGCCCTTTGACGATCTTGCATCCTGACCGGAATCCCCCATCAACGCCGGATGTAGGCCAACGTCTAAACCACCTCTAGCGCGCGACATGCCATCGTCGAATACCGGAGGCTGATAGGTTGGAGCAGGGGACGCTGTCCGCTGCTGAGACGCCGCGTTTACCTTCCCAGTAGCAGCATTTACCCTTGCCTTTAGGGCTTCAATTCTAGACATAGCAGCGCTACTCGCCGTAGAAGTGGGCCCTGGTGATGGTGACTGCGGTGCTGGTGATAAGCCGTTTGCCCCTGCTCTCGCGCCGGCAAGTCGCTCAGCGACAGCTGCGGCTTTCGCTCTCGCTTCGGCCATGATTTTATTAATGTCTGGTTTTCCGCTCATAGCAGAGCCATTGGTATGAGAAGCTGGGGCTGGAGATCCATTGTTTGAGCGCGACCGCTTCTGCGTGTTATGAAGGTCATCCTCAGGATGAGGCCGCTTCAGCGCATTGGAGGTCTCTGCCATGATGCAAGTCCTGGTATTAACTCGATATCAGATAGTAGGATAAAGCACGCAGTCAGTACTACCGAAAGAAAATAACGAACGTGGGCGAGGAAACGTGTGAGACTTAGAGGTTTTTGATAGTTCCATCGAAGTGACGCTGGAATCGAAAGTGACTTCACCGCCTTCAGCGACAAACCTTAATTCTGCCGCTTTTTGTACATCGAAAATCTTGGGCTCACCCGACGTCAACTGCCCGCCGGTTACTGGTCCGGAGAAAAAGGCGGAACTCTTTAGATGACATGGCAGCTTTAGGTCAGTATGAATATTTCTCAACCTATCGCTTCCCATATCGGAAGCGTAGATTTTGGCTTCCTATCATCCCACGACATCAAAACTCTATCAGTGAAGAAGATACAGAATTCAACCACGTTCGATACTTTACTTCACCCAGTACCGGGAGGACTCTATGACGCAGCATTGGGCGCGTGGGCTGACAATCCGTGAGCCCCCAAAAGCGCGTGGTTGTGTGAGGACCAGATTCTGAAAAACACCCAGCTGCGCGACATGCCATTTAAATACCTACGCTTGTCCTGGCCATGCCGGTCACATAGAGCTGCCTGTGCCTGTTTATCATGTTACATTCATGGATCAGCTGCTTCGACTGCTAAAAGCTCAATGCGCTTACTGTAGCCATCTAAGACTCCACGGCACAGAGCTCAACCGATATATTTGCAAATTAAGGCTCATTCAACATGGTCTGCTCCGCGAAGCACAAGAGCTGGAAGAAAACGTGCGGCCGAAAGGGGCAAACGTCACGGGAATATCCGACTTAGATGATCAAGCAGAAAGTGACGACTCTGAAGATGAAGATGACATAACAGAGCAACGAAACAAATTCGTCAAGGAAAAAATCAGGGCAGCGGGAGGCAGAAACCATAGAGCTGCTGTTGTAGCCGAGAAGGTGGAAGCTATCTCGGAAGAACGACGAAGGGTAGTCAAGGAATTCCTCGGTAACATTACCAAAGTGAAATCCTGTGGACGTTGTAATGGGTAAATATTGATGCTTTCTGCATGAAAGAACCCTTTTCTAAGCTGGCTCCAGAATTTCACCATCTTATCGGAAAGACCGATATAGTAAGATCTTCCGGAAGTCTCTCCGTCCTAGAGATAAAGCGAAAATGGCACAAGGTGGCTTCAAGGCTGTCAATCCTTTGATCAGGGCTTTCCATGAACGCAGAGCTTCGCAAAAGCAGAAGCTAGAGGACCGTGAGGTTGATGAAGGTATTGTCGCAGATATTGAGGATCAAACATCCGAAGAAGATGGAGAAGATCTTGAGATGATGGATCTTGGGAGTGGACTGCTGAACGAAAACCTTCCGAACGGTACAGAGGGGCCAGCTCGAATGAAATCCAAGACGAAAGAGCTCGAATCGGACATGTACGTTAATGCCCAGGAAGTGCATGCGCTGATATCAGATCTCTTTAGAAAGGAGAAAGAAATCGTAGAGCTTCTTTATAGTCCACGACTTACGAGGAATGCCATTCCTGTGACCGCGGATATGTTCTTCATTAGAATCATCTTCGTACCACCGAATAGATTTCGTCCAGAGGCAAAAACAGGGGAAGGTGAGATTGCGGAAGCGCAACAGAATACACTCTACAAACAGATCTTGACACAGTGTGAAGCTCTGAATCAAATCCGAAAGGAGATGAGTGGTTCTGCCCTTGATCTATCATATCGGCAACGTGACTTCAGGGACCTCCAAAATGTTTGGGTGCTACTGCAGGATGCTGTGAATTCACTAATTGACCGAGATCGTAATCCTATCCAAGGACTATCAGGTAGACAAACTGCAGAAGGTATTAAGCAGTTACTCGAAAAGAAAGATGGCCTTTTTCGAAAAAATATGATGGGAAAAAGAGTCAATTTTGCGGCCAGAAGTGTCATCTCTCCGGACCCTAATATCGAAACGAACGAGATAGGAGTTCCTCCCGTATTTGCCAAAAAATTAACATATCCAGAGCCTGTGACGAATCACAACTTCTATGAACTGAAAGAGGCTGTCCTCAATGGTGTTGAGAAGTGGCCAGGTGCTGCAGCAATTGAAAACGAGAATGGCCAGGTGATCAATTTACGGACTAAGAATTTTGAAGAACGTCAAGCACTGGCAAATCAGCTGTTGGCACCGTCGAGTACCAACGTCACTGGTGCAAGAAACAAGAAAGTTCACAGACATCTCAACAATGGAGACATTGTTCTGATGAATCGCCAGCCTACTCTGCACAAGCCCTCGATCATGGCTCATCGCGCACGCGTGCTACCAGGGGAAAAGACGATTCGAATGCACTATGCCAACTGCAATACTTACAATGCGGATTTTGACGGTGATGAGATGAATATGCACTTCCCTCAAAATGAAATTGCCAGGTCTGAGGCCTTGCAAATAGCTGATACTGATCATCAATATCTTGTGGCAACATCTGGTAAACCACTACGAGGTCTTATTCAGGACCACATTTCTATGGGTGTGTGGTTGACAAACCGTGATACTTTCTTTGATCGTGAAGACTACTACCAGCTTCTCTATGCTTGCTTGAGACCGGAAAACAATCACACGACGTCTGCAAGAATCGAAACCGTAAAGCCAGCAATTTTTAAGCCTAGAGCTATGTGGACAGGCAAGCAGATAATAAGTTCAGTAATGAAGAACATCACTCCCACTACTCATGAAGGTTTGAACCTTACTGGAAAATCCCAAACTACTGGCGATCGATGGGGAGATCAATTAGGGGAAGACAAGGAAGACAAGGTGATTTTCTATGGTGGTGACCTATTATGTGGCATACTTGATAAAGCCCATCTCGGACCCAGTGGAGGAGGATTCGTGCATTCCGTCTACGAAGCCTATGGTCATACCATTGCCGGGAAACTTCTGAGCGTTTTGGGAAGACTTTTGACAAAGTTCCTACACATGCGCGCATTTACCTGCGGTATGGATGACTTGGTCCTGACCGAAAAGGGTGAGAAGGATCGCATTGAGAAACTCAGGGAGGTCGAGACTATTGGGTTTGAGGTCGCTACCAAATACGTTACTCTCGATACCAACCTAGATGCGAGCAACAAGGAGCTTCTTACGCGACTACAAGATGTGCTTCGAGACGAGGAGAAACAAGCGGGACTAGATAGCGTCGTCAATTCACGAACAGCAACGCTCTCCTCCAGTATCACCACGGCTTGTCTACCAGCTGGGTTGAGAAAGCCGTTCCCCAAAAATCAAATGCAAGCAATGACGACGTCGGGTGCAAAGGGTTCTTCTGTCAACGCTAACCTGATCTCGTGTAACCTCGGCCAACAAGTGCTTGAGGGAAGAAGAGTTCCTGTAATGGTCAGCGGCAAGACACTGCCATCTTTCAAACCCTTCGAGACAAATGTCAGGGCTGGAGGATATATAACCGACCGATTTCTTACTGGTGTCAAACCACAAGAATATTATTTTCATGCTATGGCTGGTCGAGAAGGTCTGATTGATACTGCCGTGAAGACTTCCAGATCTGGCTATCTCCAGCGATGTCTTATCAAAGGCATGGAAGGTCTGAAAGTTGAGTATGATAGCTCAGTCAGAGATTCTGACGGTACTATGGTTCAATTCTTGTATGGGGAAGATGGCCTTGATATCACTAAACAGAAGCACCTTAGAGACTTCAAATTCTTGGCAGAGAATTACATGTCTCTTGTTGCACAGTTGAACGTGAGAGATGATTATCCCAAGACTGTCAATGCGGCTGCGGGCGATTGGCACAAGCAGGCGATGAAAATGGTGAGGGGTGGAAGAGTTGACGCCATAGACCCGGCATTGGCAATCTTCAATCCTGGAAGCTGTATGGGGAGCACCTCGGAAACATTCGCATCAGCTCTAAGAACTGTAAGTCATATAATGCAACACAACGTTAGAGAGACGGCTTACCGTGGTGATGTAGTACTGCGATGCGAACCCGGAGAAACGGCTCAGAGATAAAAAGAAACCCAAAGCGTCAAACGCGCCCATTACAAAGAAAACCTTCAATAGTCTACTAGACATGAAGTACATGAAGTCTGTTGTTGACCCTGGCGAAGCAGTTGGAATTGTGGCAGGGCAGTCTATTGGTGAGCCGTCGACACAGATGACTCTGAATACCTTTCATCTAGCTGGTCATTCTGTAAAGAACGTAACATTAGGTATTCCAAGACTTCGAGAGATCGTCATGACAGCTAGCAACCGTATTTCTACGCCAACAATGACATTGCATCTCAATCCAGAATTAACCGAAGATGATGGGCAGCATTTTGCGAAATTGATTACCAAGCTTACCCTGGCAGAAGTGATCGAGGATGTGCATGTCAGCGAAGCGATCGGTCCTGGGACTGGATACTCGAGAGCGAAAATCTACGACATTGGACTTGACCTTTTCCCTTCAAGCGAGTACTGCGAGACCTATGCGATCGGGGTCTCTGACGTTCTACGAGCCATTGAGTACAAGTTCATACCTCAATTGGCAAAGGCGATCAGAAAAGAGCTTACTCGCAAGGGAGATGCCAAGCTACTTAAGCCGAGCGCTGCTCAACCTGAGATAGGCAAGTCCACGGGTATTATTGAGGATGCTCCTTCGCGCCCTGAAGCGATGCGTGAGGGCGGCGATGACGACGAAAATGACGATGGGGACGACGATGCGACAAACAATAAGCAGAGGCAAAATCGAGACGAGACAGTCAACTATGCTGCGCCTGACGAGGAAGAGGAAGCTATTGCAAGAGATGCGCATCGCGAGTCAACCCCGGACACAGACACAGAGGATGAAGGCTTGAGTGGGAGTCCGCGTGAATCAACGCGGGACGAAGATGACGGTCAAGATCAAGACCAAGATCAAGACCAAGAACAAAGACAGCGTTCCAATAATGCCAAAGAACGCCTCGACAGGATCATGACCAAAAACCCCTCCGTAACCCACTTCTCCTTCGACCCCAAAACCAGTTCCCGCTGCCAGATCCGTCTCGAATACGACGTATCCACCGCTAAGCTCCTTCTTCTCTCTCTCATCGAATCCACCCTCCACACCACCCTCATCCAACACATTCCCGGCCTCGTCGCCGCCACCTCCACCACCGAGAAATCCCCCGGAACCGAAACAGCCGCCCGCGTCGTCCTCACCCAGGGCGTCAACCTACGCGCCATGCACGGTTACCAACACATACTCAACCCGCACAAACTCTTCACCAACGACATCGCGGCCATGCTCACCATCTACGGTGTCGAAGCCTGCCGCGCCACCATCATCCGCGAAATGGACTCCGTCTTCAAGGGCCACAGCATTACCGTAGACAACCGCCACCTGAACCTCATCGCGGATGTCATGACCCGGAGCGGTGGCTTCAAGGCGTTCAATCGCATGGGGCTCAAGGGCGCGACGAGCCCGTTTATGAAGATGAGTTTTGAGACGACGGTGGGGTTTTTGAAGGAGGCGGTGCTGGAGGGGGATTGGGATGATTTGAAGGGGCCCAGTGGGAGGATTGTGGTGGGGAGGGTTAGTGGGGTGGGGACGGGAGGGTTTGATGTATTGATGCCGGTTGGTGAGAACGGGGAGGGGCAGGGGAGGGATGGGGAGGAAGGAGATGAGAGGGAGGAGCGAGGGGGTGCTTGGGAGATGGGGATGTGAGGAGCTGAGAGGCAGCGCTTTTGGCATTTGTAATGCAAGCCTTTGGTTGAACAGGGGTATATATGTATATGCCGAACCACTTGCATGTGAATGCAATCTGATGGGATACATTTCTACTGGATTTCAGCATTTGTATATCTTGTCCAAGAGTATCTGGGTGTGATCTCTCATCATGAGCTCGATCTATGAGAATGGGTTTCGACATGAAGGGCCATGTACTGATATCCGAAGACTATCACTCGTTCACAGCGTTCAATGAGTTACGAATGTTGAGCTACGATAAACATAGGAGCTATGCATACCTCAAGTGCTTTATTTCGAAATATCTAAATACGTAGCTAGTCTAGCGTTTGTGGAGATCTTCTACTGCTCAATGTACCGCCATGCATTCAAACGTTACCTCTTCAAACACCCTTCGTCCCCATCGCCGTCTCCTTATGCACATCCTGCCCCGACCCATTCGTCTCCCGCCACTGCACCAACTCCTCGTCCGTAATCTCCCTCAACTTATTCACCTTCGCCGCCTCCCCCGTCACCACCCCCTTGATAATCTCCACCCCCCTCCCCAACATGCTCTTCGCCGCAATCGCATACGTCGCCGTCTTCGCCTCCACCTTGATCACGCCGATTCGCGGGTCCTCGGGGCTGCCGTCGTGTTTGCCGTCTCCGAGGTCTCCGAGCCAGGCTTTTAGGCCGGGAGAGTAGTATTTGCGGACCATTTCGCGGTCGGTGATGATGGAGGCTTCGCCGGAGACGGAGGCCCATTCGCCGGTGGGGTTGAGGAAGGCGATGTTGATTTTGGGATCGGATTTTAGGTCGTCGGTTTTGCCGGATTCGGTGTTGGTGTGGAAGAGAAGGTCGACGCCGCCGCCTTCCTGTTGTGAGAACACAGTGTATTAGCTATGCTTTTAGGTACGAGAGGCAGAGTGGGTACGGGGCAAAGATATATGGCGAGGGCTTACCTTTCCAGCTAGTGCCATGCATCTCGAGACCAACAGACCGGTGCTTGCAATTCGTGTGGTCATCATTCCGAATTTGCATGCCTCGATAAAGCTGACAAGGTCCTCGACTTTCTCTTTTAATTGGGGCTCATCAATATTCTTTGCCTTGTATGGATCAGCTGGCTTGTTGCCAGTGTCTGTGTTGCTGAAAGACATTCTGGATGATGGTGTTGTTGGAAATGGTTTGACTGTCGGGGTGGTTGATTTAGAAGAGGTTCGTGATACTGTCGTAAGAGTTCTAGAGGCAATAGGTCTTAGCAACGGGCTGCAGCGAGAGGGCAATGACGTGTATTGACGTGGGGCAAAGGTGGAACAGATTTTGCTAGCGAACAGAGAAATGTTCGACGGCATTGCTTAAACGCCAACTGGATGGGTTTGACTATATAGAAAGAAGACAGGGAGCTTACCTCTGAAAGAAGTCCTGATTTGAAACGGTGAGGTTATTTTGCAACGCAGTGTGGAATATCAACGCCCTCGAGTGACATCATCGACAGGCTGCCAAAGTAAGCTAGTCCGCCTTCGGTAGTATGTTATGACGGATGGCTCAGAAGTTAAGAGTCGACAATTTGTGGTGTTCGCCTTACTTCCACTTCGACAAGCCTTGTGCATTCTGAAGTGTTGGTGCTGTACCCAGCGTATTTTTCTTGAAAGTTGGCAGCCTGTATGCCGAAGGGATTGAGACATTTTCAAACGTGGCTTGTCCACTTCGCTTCAGGCAGCAGATCTATTGATACCCAGTGATCTTTCTTCAAGTGTCAATCTTTCGATTTATTTCTCACCGTCGTTCCGCCGTCAAAAATCAAACTCTCCAAAGACCCCGAGCATTGTTAACTTTTATACCGCGCCACTACCATGCCCGCCCTCTCCTCACCACCCCTTTCCCTCCCTCCCGAACTCCACCACCTAATAATCTCCCACCTCCCTTACCCGGACGCACTCGCCCTCAAACACACATCACTCTACTTCTATTATCTCGTCGACACCAGGGACTACCGCCCAAAAGTCAGCTGGATAGTCGACCGCCAAACGAGGGGCCTTGCGTGTCCCAAGAAATCCTGTATATTCAAAACGGATGCGGCATTTTGTTCTAGTGGGGCTGGGGAGGTGAGGAGGATCATGGAAAGGAGAAGACGGCATGAAGAATGTGGAAAGGATGGTGTGTGCGAGGTTCTGGTTGGGAGAAGGTGTGAGGTGGCTCGGAGGACAGCGAAAAGAAAGGCCAACGAATCATGGTTGTTGGAGAGGGCGAGAGAGATTTGGGGATTAGAGTGGTGGACGGTTGGGGTGATGCTGTTGGCGCTGGTTATATGTGTTGATTATACGCTTCTGCTTCGATCGTTCGATGTTGTCTGGGAGCGCAGCGGCACTGGAATACTCACGCTGTAGCATTGGGGATGTGCTGGCCTTGGAAGCTATTGGGATTAAACGCCCCGGTCGATTATGCCTATGGAAAGACCCAAAAATGAACCTGTATAACACCAAGACATAGAGGCTTATATAAACTTCGCCAAGGAAATCACTTTGTAATCGTCAATCAGTCAACGCACGCAATGCCTTCTAAGGTCTTCAACGCCCTTACACCCTCGCCCTCAAACTTTCCTACGAGCCGCTCGCACTCGCTACGTAGCTTCTCTTCACTCTTCTTGGCATTGAACAGAATCCATTGCTCCACAGTCATCTGTTTTTCTGGACTTGGCAACCCTCCTGTCACTTTACCGACATCGGTTTTGAATACTGGAGCCTCGTTTTCTTTGTCACCTTCACCTGTACTGAAGAAGTTTTCGAAATCAACCGCTGTCCAGGGAAAGCTGGATTGCAGCTTCGAAATATTCTGCTTGAACGGGGATCTAATCGGTGTGCTAGCGGCTAAGGGAATGCAGGATGTTTGGTGGCTTAAAGGCGAGCATGCAGAGAGAGGAGGGCGAAGTCTGGAGGGGCGGGATGAGGGGGGTTCGTTCTCAGCGTCAGAAGACTGCCGAGGGGACGTCTGCGTTGGAGTCGTTCGCGCTGAGGGCAGTGGTGCTGTGGGTGCGACAATGACTTTAGTGGTTGCAGACATGGCTTCATGGTCGGGTTGCGCAGGATTGAATGAAGTTTCGTCGGTGTCAGCAGCCTGAATTATAGGAGCCGGGTGGTCTGGTAATGGGCGTTTTGGGGATTCAACCGGCGGACTGGATGGCTTAGACGGCTGTACTTTCTTCAATGCTGGCTTATTGGCTTTTGCCTTAGTCGACTTGGCGCTCTTTTTCTTTGGCTCAATCTCCTCTTCAATCGACCCAGACTCGGTAGTTTTAGGGTCGGCAGGTCCAGGATAGTCGATCTCCATGGGAATTTGCCGCTCTACCACAGTTGCTGTACCGTCAGTGTTCGGCTGGATAATGTCCTCAATTTTTCGGCTCATCAATGGGGCCTTCTTCCCAGCTTTGCCCTTGATTGAAGCAACAGAGCCCTTCTTTGTACTACGCTTAACATAACTCTGGCTGGCAACACTGCGATCTGTTTCGTGCCCAGAGTCATCTTCAGCGGTAAATGACTCGAGCATTGAATTATTTACTGAAGATGTTAAATTGACATTCTCGAGGGCTGTCGCTAGATCTGACGCTCGAGTACGTCGTTGCGGTAATTGGCGTGACGGTTGTCGGCTTCGTGACGGCTCCTGTCCCACCAATGCTTCATCTTCATGCACAGCTAGTTTGTCGGCTGTATATTCCCCATGGGCAATGTTAGTATCTCTGGTGGTCGGCTGTTCAGTGGATGCTTTGCGAGTAGTTTTCCCCTTAGTAACCTTTGATTTTACTGCTAGGATAGAGGCAGCTTCTTCCGCGTGAAGATCCGATTGCAGCGCTGCTCCGCCGGCAGCGTCTAGTCCAAGCAAGTTGCCTGTAGGTGCAATATTTGAGGTCATCACGCTCGTTCTGGTGGTCCGCCGTACGGGTGCTATCGACGCGGTGGCGTTTCTAGAGCCAGGTCTTGTTCGGGTCAGTCGACGCGTCTTCGGATATATAGCCTCCAGCTGTTCAGCCTCATTTTCATCATCGGTTAGTGGTCGGTCAAGACCGGCTTCCAAAACTGCATCAATATCATCATCATCTGGTATAGTAGCTCTGAGAGAAGCCATAGAAGCTGTTGATGTGGCGGAAGCCTTGCGGACAGCAGAGGACGCCCTGTTCCTGCTCCCTTTCGCACCTTTCTTCGACGCAGGAGCAGACGGGGGAGGCATGTTCTCATTATCAGTTATGTGCATGTCATCATCATTGCTTTCCTGGGCCAAGACCGGCACAATGGTAGATTGAGCAACACTGCTTCTAGTCCTTGTTGCCCGTCGTTTCGTAGGCGGAGGCGGAGGATCTGCTATCTCAACCCTCTGATCGTCAAATGCCGTATTCTTGGTGTTTGCGATCATCTCATCACTCTTTCTTTTTCTGCTTTTTTTACTCTTCTTGGCGTTTGGTTCGACCTTGACCTCAAAATCATCATCCTCTGGCTCGATGAAGCTGTTCGCCTGTGCATGTTCTTCTGCCGCTGTACTTACGAGGTTGCTCTTTGGCTTAGCAGTCGACTTCTTGGCTTTTGCGCCTTTCTTACTTCCTTTCCCTGTCTTTGCAGAAATCACCGAGCCTGTAGGTGACATCATTGAACTATTTCCCTCCTTCTCCTGACTTTCTGTTATATCTTGTCCTTCCAAGACGGCCGTTATGTTCGATACTGTAGATAATCGAGAAGGCTTCGACGTTCGGCCCTTTTTTGAGCGTCCTGGCTTAGACTTTGCCGAGGTTGACAACATGAAAAACCTGCAGTCTGGGGACCGTCGCTGATGTTCATCGCTTTTCTAAGTTAGCTAGCAGCAACAACAGATCACACACGGTCTTACAAAGGATTATCCTTTGGTTCCCACCCATCTAGACTGAGATTGCAATATGAACATTTGACAAAGTCATCGCTGTCAGTCGTCGGACTGTAGTACCACCCTGCAGCCACCATCTAGGCATTCGCTCTTAGCAAATGTGCTGCTATCGATCGAGTTCAGAAATACCTTTTGTGTCTTACAAGTCCAGCCTCGTTTGTTCTCGTGTGGCCACTGGGTTCCAAAAGTCATCGTTCTGGCGCTCAGCATGCCATCTGACATTGGATTCTCCTCGGTAGGGTTCCCGTTCTCAATGCTCTGCTCGATATAGACAGTGATTGCCCATCCACAAGCCGGTGAATGCTTCAAGTGCTCCACAATTGGATCGTCGTCTTCCTCCCAGCCGTCCAAATTGCTCTGGCAGAGAAAGCATGTTGCGTTATCCGGGCATGAGGCAGTCGGGTGATAGTAGAAACCGGCTCTGGCAAGCTGGGCATAATTAGCATCCTGATGTCTTCAAAAGCTCGGAACGCGCCTACTTGCGCGGGAGTAGGACTCTTGTGTGGCCACTTAAGAGACTTTGCGCCTTTGGCTTCCGAAGTCCTTTTCCTCGTTGCTGAATGTGCTTTGTTGAAGGAAGCCAGGCGCGCCGTGTACGCTTCCATCGCAGCCATGATAGCTGAATTATTCCTATATTATAGTCTCTTTAATCGTTCTACACAGCCCTTAAAGCACATGTGTATCGACAGTAAGAATGTAGAGGGACTGATCATACAACAATGACCTGTGATACGTGAAGAGGGTTCAACGTTTTGTTTGTTTTGATGGTTACCTTATCAGTCATTAGCGTGTTTTGTTAGCATTACAGGGATTACCCGCGTAAACGTCAACTTCGGCGGATGAGGATCCACAGTGAGGCTCTTCCACAGTGCATGTAAGGTTTCGTACAGTTCTTCGGCTTTCTCGTTCCTCCATGGCGGTCTCTGAGCAGCTCCTGAAGCTGTGTGATTATATCAAGCGGCGATAACTTTGACCCGAGTGGCCCGCGTCTTCAACCTGCTAGAAGAATGTTGGCTCCTGTGAGGTCCTCCGGCATTTCAATTCGATCTCTGTAGTTTTATTATCATCAATGCTAACCGAATGGTATCCTAGGTACCGCGAAAAATTCGACACACAGTCAATCAGAGTCTCCTACTGGTCAGAATAGGATGGCAATACCGGATATCTCACAGCCAAGGCTTCCATGGTCAACGCTTTGCTTCTACCACCTCCCCTAGCAAGGCTTCGAAACCAGGGCCAGACTCATCAAACGACGACATTCTCTCCGCTGCAGGCTATCCTAAACATTCTTCCTCCTCTACTCCGTCACAAGGTTCAGAGACAAGCCCTTCCCAAACGTCGTTAAAGGCGACCAGCCGGCCAAATACTCCTCCTGCAGACTGGGACGAAAATCCTGACCTGAGTATATCGGCCTTCTCTCAGCTCCCATCTACGAATTTTGGAGTCAACCAGCATATGGTGATCAACGAGCAATTTAAAGAAGCGCTACGCCAGGTCCTGTGGCAGTTTCGAGCGCCAATAAGATATGCGTTCGCCTACGGTTCCGGCGTTTTCCCCCAATCTGAATCAGGATCGTCGAGTAAGCCGAACCTACATCCAAATCCCGACCCCGTGATATCGTCCGTGCAGAAGGGCCCCGGCAAGATGATTGATTTTATATTTGGCGTTTCATATACTCAGCACTGGCATTCTTTGAATCTTCAACAACATCGTAACCATTATTCTGCAGTTGGGTCTCTTGGGTCTTCATTCGTCTCCCGCATACAGGACGATTGGGGCGCTGGCGTGTATTTCAATCCTTACATTACCGCAAATGGTATCCTCATCAAGTATGGGGTTGTTAACCTCGATACATTATGTCGGGATCTCGCACAGTGGGACACTCTATACTTAGCAGGACGCTTGCAGAAGCCTGTCAAAATTCTTCGGGACGATCCCCGTGTTCGATTAGCCAACCAAATCAACCTGATCTCTGCCCTCCGTACTGCCTTGTTACTGCTACCGCCAACGTTTACAGAGCAGGATCTCTACGGGAAAATAGCTGGGATATCATATCTCGGCGACCCCCGAATGTCTCTTCCTGCGGAGAATTCGAACAAAGTCGCTAACATCGTTCGGCATCAGCTGCCCAACTTTCGCCGCCTATATGCGCCCCTTATCGAAAACATGCCGAACGTAGCCTTCCAGGACCCTCGGTGCAGTGCCCCTAAATGGGCAGACGACCCTGAAACCAACGCCACTCTTGCGCAAGACATGGATCCTACGAAACGGGGAAACATGGTGCGCCGTCTGCCCAAGTCTTTTCGGGAAAAGCTCTATTTTCAGTACCAGTCTAAGTTCCAGATCCCACAACTTGAATTCAATAAGATGCTCGAGGCCTCAAACGATGAAGATCCGACCCGTGTTAAGCGGAAGCAGGGGGGTATCTTCGAGCAGAGGATTGCAGGAGATGAACAGCAAGCACTCATAAAAGAAGTCAGTGAAGTAATCAAAAGGACCATTAGATGGCCAAGTGCAAGTCAAACCTTGAAAGGCATCGTTACTTCGGGTCTAAGAAAATCATGGAGATATTCCATGGAAAAGCTCCAGAAGTATCGGGAGGGGCGGAAGAAGGGTAACGGCCATGGCAGCAGCCCGGCTAGAGAAGGAGACCTTACGACAATGCATACAAAGAAAGAAGAGTAGTCTTGGAAGCGGCAAAACAGAGTGTTATGTTGCTCAGATGATCGTGGCGAGCTCGCGTTCACTAAGGCTTCATTGAAAAGTCTAAGTATGTATTCATCTACTGCTTTCAATATACCCCAATTGTGTGCATGGCATCGTTGGACTAGTTCCATTCACAGCGCCAAAGTCTAAATGTGTTCAATTTAGTTCTTCACAGAATTCTGGCCAACATATCTACATAAAGGTCCAAAAATCACAGATTACATTCATTGCTTGAAAATTCTGCCTTTCTGCATCTCTGGGGCCTGTGACAACCCGCTCTTGCTGCAAGGATAATCTTACAAATTCTTGGATCATCATGAACGACAGCTTTCTTTATCAATTCTGTACCAGGGGTCTTGCCAACCAAATCTCAACCCCTTTTCCGAAAAAAACCCTTGTCTACCCTTCACACGCGAGGCGATGCTATCGAATATACTTCATTCTATACAAAAGGCTGCGCAATCAACGCCATCCACCCATTTCGTATTTATTCGTACCTTCTTTTCCTAATTGGTATTTTGAGCACTGCAAGAAGCCGACAGATATGTATAATGAATGCAATGCTGAAGTCGAGGCTTTCCTCGAGTATATAAACCCAAGAGTTGGAAGAAGCAGCATCAGTCTACATCTTCAATCAGGACTACATTGTATTAATTAAGCAGAACACTTGAACATTTGGATCGATATTCCTTCTCCGCAATTCCTTCTGCAAACAGAGCCAAGCAACAGAAACTTTGGCAAAGCTACACACTTATACAACTCCAAGGATTTTCGGTCATCATTATGAGTACAAGCGGTCCCATTGTGCGACCCCGCGCGCTACCAGTGGTACCGCTATACTTCACATGCTGCGAATGTGGCCAGATGCAGTTCGATGTTCAGCGTATATCATGTGCCACCGGGAATGATCCTCACCCTCGCTGTGATGGATGCACAACGTACGAGTTCTGGGACTGCTGTAAGAGTAAGGAGCATGAAGGACAGTTTAAGGAACATCTTTGCAGGCAATGCAACCACCGACGGTGCACCAGGTGTCATGACTGTGCCTTTGATCATATGCCAAAATGGGTGAGGAGACAACAGGAAAGGAGAGAAGGGAAAAAGAGGGAACAGGAAACGAGGGACCGGGAAAGAAGAGAACGGCAAAGTAGAGGATGGGAAACACGGGAACTGACAAGGAAAGAACGGGAAAGGAGAGCACAGGAAATAAGAGAGCGGGAAACCAGAGGATCAGCACAACCTGAGTCCGTGCTCTCCAGGGCTCTCACCGAACATCCGTCTTCACGTGCCAGGACAATTGAAAATTTTAACGGAGAGTACCATACCGAGTTATCATATCGGTAGCCTAGCCACTTTTCAGGACTTATCTAGCTGTCTTGGAGTGTGGGGGTCTTGCGGCTGGGAGTTGTCTAGTTATCTTGGGATGCTGTGTAATGTGGTGTGCTGGGGTCTCTTGGGGGCTCGGGGAGACCAGGGGGGAATTCTGCAAAAAGTATTTCCTTTCTAGAAGTGGGTTCTTTTTCAAAAGTTAATTTTTTTTTTGAAAAGTTGTTTCTCTTCGGTCTACAGGTTTATTAAAAGTTACCGGAAATCTAGCTTTACATTCTTTAGGAGTTGTTCCTATTATCTTGCAAAGATTTGTCGATTCTCAGCTGTTTGAAGGCTTGACCGATGGATCAACAACAGTGATTGAGGATGTGAATTTCTGTGGTATCTCTAGGCTCACTGGGCGGACGTATGGATCATTTGGGGTGTCAAGGTTTGAATTTTTATACTTGCATGAGTTGATATTGACCTGGTAAGTCGAATACTACTCTAGTTATAGAATTTCTATGACGAACTTTTCTACATGGATGCATTTAGTTCAACAAGCGATTCTTGACTTCTCGACTCTCGATTTCTTGATGCGTCTACTCGTTAATCTATGCTTCAGGCCCTTGCTCTTGACATCGGCTTCTTGTGATTAGTATCGAGTTTTTTTCGAAGATGCAGTGGCCAAGTCCTTTGCATATTCATAGTTATAATTCGTTCTCGGAACTGTAAACCTTCATATATTTCGCAAAAAGTATTACTTATCAATATAACTCTGCTATGTCGTCAAAACTTCACGGCCACTTTTTCCCCTCGATCTTGTAAGGGTTGACCTATCTAATCATCTACAACAGCCCCATGTCACAAAATAAGAAATTATCGATACATCGTCACTGCCTACACTTCCTCTCACGAAGGCCCGACACCCGAGAATCCGATTATCATAACATCACAAATATCTCCATCCACCCTCATAACATGCCGCCAAACCACCGTTGCACGACCTGCCAATTTATTCGCACAATCATCGCACCACAACCCCACTGATCAGCCACCTCTTTCTGGTCAAGACAACAATTAGGCATACTAATAACAGTCTTTTCAGTATCAAAAGATCGCAAGACACACAAGCTCAAAAGCCGCCAGGTTTACCGCCAGAGAATGCTACGGGAATCAGCAGACTTCGCTCTAGCGGCTGAGTTCAAGCAAATAATATCGAAGCGAGGATGGTTCAAGAAGAGGAGATATCAACAAGTGGAACGGTTGCGGCAGAATGAGGAGTTGATAGTGCAGGGATTGGCGGGTCGTAAGGCTTTAGATCAGCGACTTGTGCATTTGAAACTTGGCTCCGGTGGTGTACGTAAGGAGACTGCAGTGGCTGGACAACTCATGACGGAGGGGGGAGTTGTTCGAGTGGCGGCTACAGCATAGAGCTTTGCAGAAACCATCAGGGAGATGCGTATAGTGGATACACCGGGGAGCATTTCGGCAAAGACTTCGGAATCCATGACTCGGCTATAAATAGGGTAGGCAGTCCTGTGTTCGTTCTGCAAAGACACTTTCGCCACCGAGCGACTTTTTGGACGCATGTGGATTTTTTCAACGGATATTACATGTTTTGCTTTGCATACTACTGTGAATTTTCAAAGTATCTAAGAGTTTGAGTATCTTTTTCAAGAGATAATCCTCCTCCCTGTGACATTTCTATCTTTCCAGCGACTGTATCTGAGTGAAGAAATTGCCTTGAAGGCCATTCGTCGGCTTGACTTGACAATAGCTACAGTTCCAGTTCACTTCTATTATTGTCCATCATTCACATCAACTTATTCTATTGACAAAGCTCATATGAGTCTTACGCATCCTTCCTCATTCACAGGCATATTCTTTCTCTCAGTATATAAACATGACTCTTTCTTCTTTTTCTGTATCCGTCTCTGTGTCCGCATCTTTCCTAACAATCACCATCTTCCAAGAACACAAACAGATATTACAAACATCTTGATATCATCTCCACCCTGTTGTCTTCTACCAAACCTTTTCCCCCTGTCTCAACCCCTTTAACCTCCTGCCCACATCTCATCATGTCAGAAAGCCACAAGTGCCCGTCTTGCTATCTTACCCAGAACGAGTTCGCCCCTTCTTCAACCTTGCATCCTTCTCGTATCAGGTCGGCAAACCACGCCTGTGCTTCATGCACTACCACCATGAATGACAACGTTCCTTGTACATGCGGGACCCGTCAGAATCTGGGCATTCAAGGGCGTTTGAGCTCGGAAAGTCAATTCGAAGGTATGAGAAACCTTCCCCAACACTCCTTGAAGCCTTCTTACTCATCCACCGGAGACTCCCCCCCACCCCTTCCCCCCCCAACTTCTCCCACCTTTCCAGACCGCCTAACAACCCCCAGCATCCTCAATCACCTCTCCCCAAACCCTCACCACCAACTCCCCACCCCCCGAACAAGTACTCACTCTCCACCACGAAACCGCCAGCGCCAAAGCCCGCAACCTAATGCTCAACTACCAAGAGCGGTACCGCGCGGCCGCAGACCTCAAGGCAAGGACCGCTCGCTACGTTCATCCAAGCCGCAGAACCCGCAGAACCCGCAGCTGCGATACGACTACCGCACGGGAACGCCGTCGAAGAGCGATTAAAGAACGCTCCAGAGACTCGTTTTCAAATTGCGTGCCGCGTACTCTCGACTTTAGCCGCGCGCTGATGGAATATTATTGCAAGATGCGGAGGGAAGACCCTGTGGCGTATGCGGAGTATGCAAGGAATAAAACGCGGAAGGTGAGGGAGAGGATGCGGGAAAGAGAAATGAAGTTGGAGAGGGAGAAAAAGGGAAGCGGAGACGGGGATGTAGCGATGGCACTGACTGGACCACTGTCTTTGAGTCAAGACAGCACGTCTGTCGTCGCCATGACTGAGAGTAAGATAGTTGCGAGTGAACAAGAGATAGTGGCGCAGCTTAAGGAACTTGAGATTGTGGGCAAGGGCGTCGATAAACGTGTTCGTTTCAGTGAGGAACCCGAGGTCATTGGGAAAAGTACTGGAGACTGCGGCAGAATCGATGTTTTGATGGGATAGTTGCCTCTTTTCATGGGAATTTTTGTCGATTTTGTTTGGTTTGTTTGAAGATTCGGGGATATCCAAGATTAGTTTGTGGTTACTTGCGAGTTGTTTCTAGCAGGGCTATCGTGTATGCGAGACTAGATGATTTTGCAGGGCTTGTTTGAGGTACTTTGCTATAGAAAAATCAACTTTTCTATGCATTGGTGTGAAGGCAGATGCCGTTTTGAGTGGACGCGACTGTACCTATACGCAAACATCTATCATCAACTGTTTTAAAGCATCAGCTGTGCTCAATTTAGCAGAGCCCTTGGGAAAATCACCCTTTTACCATTCCAGTTCCCTAGCCTTTCCAACCGCCCCATCCCCCTTCTCCGATTCTATGCATAATTAAACGCATTCCGGCAAAGCGGACAACTACTACTATTGCTACTCTTGAACCACTTATACAAGCAACTCCCATGGAACATGTTCTTACAAGTCCCGCAGCGCTTGCCCGGCAACTGCCCATCCACGCCCACAACACTGTAGCAAATTGCGCACTCCGTCTGCCCTTTCATCGTCGCCGACACATTCTTTCTCCATGCCAACAAACCGTCAATCAAGTTGCCACCTTCCCCACTGTCGGCGTTGCTGAAGTTGATAGCGCCTTGTGTTGTAATGAGCCAGCCGCGCCACTTCTTTTCGTCAACGCCAACACGGTGCACGCTGTCGACTGTGGCGCGGGCAAGAGGGTATGTTGGTGGGAGGTGAATGGCGATCTGCATGTTTTGTTCGTCCACCGGAATGGAGGCAGTGATTTCGCGGGCGGAAGGGGAGACTTTGACGTTGAGGGGGGGGTCGGCAGTGGCTTGTGAAGGGGCCCAGGCGCTGATAGTGGATAATTCTGAGGCTATTATTAGACGCGATATGTATTTCTCTGTCCAGGATTCGACGGCGAGCAGGGTTTGGCGAGAGGTGCAGTCGCGCCACCAGCTTCTTGTGTGGGTCTGGAGATATTTTAGAGACAGGTAGTAGAGGTGGATTAATAACCAGTAGGTTTCTTTTTCGGGAGATTCTTCGGTATTGGGCGTGTAGGATTCTATGTTAAATTTCGAGGCATCGATCGGTTTAGATCTGGCGTTAATCAAGATGTCGAAGGTGAGTTTCAGTAAGTCGTTGAGGTAGGCCCCTTCTTTCAAAGAGGCCACATAGTCGGCCCTGACCTTGAAGGACGAGTTTGTCCAATGATCGAAAATGAGTTTCCAGCTCAAGAGGTAAGTGCGAAGTGCCGGGGGCATAGTCCTCTCGAAATTTGCCTCTGCCAAAGTATTAAGGCTGGGAACTGCAAGGATTAAGGATAATAGTTCTTCGGGAAGTTCAGTCTTGAATTCCTTCGATAGTGCTTTGTCAAAGGAGACCTGCTCCTGTTGTGCTGGTATATGCTCGTGCGTTATCTCGAACGCCGCCGTTTGCAGTGCCACAGACTCCGAAGCAAGAACTGGGTATAGATCCGCTGTTCCCTTACTGGAACTTGGAGGGATGTTTTTCACCATCCTCGCTACAAGTTCATTGAGTATCTTTCGAGGCTGATGTGATGTGTCGGATAGAGCTGGACAGTGCCACGTTAGCAAGACAATCAAGGATTTGGAGAACTGAGACGCGTACGTTGAAGTTGTGATAGCAGTGACAAGAGACCCCTCGCAATTGACTCCTTGTTTTCATTCCAGGCGTCCTGGAGATCGTCATTTGACTCATGTGTACTTAGCCGGTGGAGCGTCACAAGGAGTCGGAGACTAGCATGGAGAGAAGCGATCTCGTCATCGATCGGTGGGTGCACGGCAGACCATGCTGTCTGGGTGAACCCAATCAGAGCCGTCCAGAAGGACCCGTAGATTTCCTTGATAAGGGGTAGGATGACCGTTAAGGCCCTGAAAACCTCTGTCTTGATATGACGTCGCATTTTGCCCTCCCTAAGGATTTTAACGATATTGTTTACGAAGAACACGAGACGTTGCTGAGGAATTTCGGAAATTATGTCCTCCTCCCCCTGTATGATGCAGTTCAGAAGCACCAATTGGCGGAGAACTATGGCTTCAGTCAAATTACCTTTGAAAAAGGACTACTGTACGTACCTTCGTCTGCGTTTTCGTAGGAATTAGATCCAGTTAGGTCAGAGATTAGCTCGTTGCAAAGCCTTAGTAAGGCCTTGGGATCCGAAGCAGAACTCAAAAATGCGGCGGCCAAAAAGACTTCTTCGGACTTTCGTATTGATCTAAGCCTTTCCGCGTCGTCATTCCTTGCTGTATGTCCTTGTAATTCTTGGAGATCTGAAGAAATTGCGGAATAGGCACGCGCACTATAGTATGAGGCCGGTGACGAGCCCTGGGCCTCTTCTAATAGTTGGCTTTGGGTGATCGCGCTCAAGCTTGATTTTTCTTGCGACTTGTCCTGCAACCATAACGCCAGCAGACTTTGCACTTCCGTTGTCAACTCCAAAATCTCAGCTTCCATGTCTGAATTGTACCGATTCCAGAGGTCATTTGATCCAGGTACGCTGATATTGTCACCAGCAAGTTGTAAGAAGAGGGACATGTGCTTCCACAGAACTACCTGTTGTTCCTCGGTGACAAAGCCAACAATATCAGTCGCTTTGATTAGCTTCGTAGTATACCAAACTATACGTAACGCGGGCGAGTATCCGTCCATATCGCGCCCCATATTACTCTTGGTGCCTTCGGATGCCGGAGACTGCTCGATCAGATTAATGGCACCACCTAAAGAATTAGTGATAGCCAATGACAAATTAGGAGGTATTGACAGGAACCGCCCGAATGCTGTCGTAAACTGGGCCCCATTAGGTAAAAGTTCTGCTGCAATAGACGTTTTTTCTTCTCTCGGTGCTTGGTCCCAGACCTTGCAGGCTTGAATAATCAAAGACGTGATTCTATAATAGAGGCTTCATCAGCTCCAGATGCACATACTATGAAATTTGGGCTGCGAAAACATACGATAAAGAGTCTGCTCCAGCTGTAACAATGCCTTGATTAATGATCTCAATTAATGATCTAGTAGCATGACCAGAACCCTTTTCCTCCGACAGAATCGCATCTATTGCGATGCTGACGTTATTTGCTTGTCGCGAAATATCGTCGTTTGGTGACTCGGAAAGTCTGAGAAGCTTGGAAAGCAGACCAGAGCCATTCTTGGACAGAGTAAAAGACTTCATCACATGTCTGTTAATCTTGGCCGTCAATTCTAAACCATGCAGGCCTGCTGGTATCTTCTCATCCGTGGAAAGACCATCCGCCATGCTGGAGATCAAACTACTAGTAAGTTCGGTCGGTACCACCGGATTACCCATAGCTGCCATGACAAGAGCCCAGTCTTTTGAGTCGTTGCTCATTAACTGCTCTAGGTTATACTTGACGACTGAAGCCAAAAGCTCAGCCTCGCCGGACTGGTTAAGGGATGGGGATGATATGAGACGCTGCAGAGCACTAGTCTTTGCCGTTGACTCTGGTGCTTCCCGCAACTTTATTATAGCGTCACGGTAGGTTTGGCGGACATCAAGTACGCCCTTAACATGATTTAGAATATCTATGCAATAAGGTGCGGAAGGTGAAAGTAACAATCCTGGGATATCATTTAGAACAAAATCAGCAATGGCTTTTTGAGTTTGTTCATGACGCAGAACAAGTTCAGGTAGTAGACGAATCCCAGATTCTAGCGTTGATGCAGCACCATAAGGCTTGCCATTTCTTGCCCGAAGTGTGTCCACGGCTGATTGAAGCTCCACAAACAGAGTGCTCGTGAGCAGTGATCTGATGGAATCCGATGCGTTTTCCTTAAAAATAAAGGCCTGAAGATTGTACCATCGACTGGTCTCTGCCGAAAGGGACTTTTGAGACTCGATGTACTCCCTAGATTGCTCGGGAAGCGAGGTTCGAATATCGTCAACGATTGTGGCAGAAAGTTGATGCCACTCCTTCTCAAGTAAATCGCGTGCTCCTTTTACCATCTGCTCAAACGCTCGGAAGCAGATCGCAATTTGATGTGAACCTGGCACGGTCCACTGAGACGATATTTGGGATGGTTTTATGTATTGCACCAGCAAAGGTAGCACACAATACTCGAGAAGTTTATTACTTTCTTCAGAGGGTTCCAAGATTGATTGTAAATGGACGGAAACATCCAAATAAACATTCCAAGCTACTCCTTGGTTTGTGCGTGGCTCATCCCTGCTTGTGAGGCCGTCGTGGAGTGCTTCCAAAATTGCTAGAATGGATTCGGGAGCATCGCTCGATGCCGCTTTGGGTTCGCTGTCCGACTTACCGAGGAGAACTTCCGTTGGGACATGACGTAGCAATGATGAGATTTGAAGCCAATACCCCGAGGGCCCTCCTTGAGAACCTTTCCTCAGAAACTGGCAGAGTCGTTTTGTTGCGACCTTCTTGCCCGAGCCGTTATAGTACCGTGTCCAGACATCTGGACAACTAACAGTAACTGAAGCAAGCGCCTTGGAATAGTCAAAAGCAGAGCCAGCCTGATTGATGTGTAGGCTTGCTGTAAGAGCCTTGTGACTTATTATAGTCATATTTAGAGCGTCCTCCTGTTTTGCTAAAGCAGCTACAAGCAGTCTATAAACCGCACGGCGAACACTTGGATCTGAATTCGATGCATGGTCCCAAAGCTTTTCCTGGCCTAGTAAGCTAACCAACATACTCTGGTGCTTGCGAAGGACAGCAGGAGGATTCTCAACTGAATATCTCAAAGTGAGCAATTGAAAACAAGGGGAATTACAAAGGCCGTAACTGACTTATCACATGTGTAACCACAAGAATAGCTGCACCGATGACTCTTGTATACTTGGACGACGCATCATCAGGACTTGTTGTTCGTTCGTCGCTCAAGGTATTAGCAGTCTCTTTTATAATAGCGTCTCTGGAGTATTCTAGAATTGCTTCCTGATATACCATCCAGACATTTTTTATCTTATTCTCTGAACCGAATACCTGCTTAACTGACTCCTGGGTCGCACGAGATACGATTTTATCGCTGTCATATAAGCCTGCGAGCCAAGGACCCACGATCTTAGGCATGTGCTTAGCTATTCGCTTTCCACATGACATAGATAGGTGACCTTGAAGGATATGAGCTAGTTGACGGACTCGGCGTGCGCTATCTATGGATGTACGTGGATAGATTTTGATCTAAGAAGATAACATTGTATTACTATCTCATGCAATACAGTTACATGTTCCTCCCATAGAGACCCACCCAAGCTTCCAGTATTGCATCCTCCACGCCACCATTTTTTGGCCCGAGAGACAATACATAGCCTTGTAGGTCTTCAAGTGCTTTTGATTTCGTTGTGCTGTCCTTTTTCTGTACATTTTTGAAAGCGACTACCACGTTTGGCTCGGAGATTCCAGTGAGATCTGGTGGTTCGTAGACGTACGAAAGTGGCGAGGAGGACACAGCGCCGAAAGAAGAAGGGACACCAAAGATACTACCACTGAAGGCTGCATCTGAAACCCCAAAGGCCCCAGACACAGCTCGGCTGCTGGACGCCTGGGACTTAAACTGTTTCTTACTCATGGCGCGAGTCTTATCAGTGTCTCTTCTAGACAGCTAATCAAGAAATTATCCGGGGATAAGATTTTCCATGTTTCAAAGGCTGGAATCCAATACCCAAGGTGGGATTCCTAACTCCAGACAAGAGGAGATTTATGGTGAGGTCGAAAGTGTTTTGACGAATGACGTTCACGATGATTCGTCTTAGTCTTAGCGCAGCCGCGTTAAAGCTCTAGGGCCGTAGGGCTACAGGGCTGTTGCCAAGGCCATAAGGTACGGAGTAGTCGTAGGGCTGCCTGGCTGATTGAACTAAGGTAATTTACATCCAAGTCCCTTGCTTCCTAAGTCAAAAGGAGATTCGGTGTCCAAAAGAAACTCAGGATGAAATTTAATATTGAGTGGGTTCCTTGTGATGCCTTTCGACATTTGCAACTTATACAGTCACTAGAGACCTCCCGATCCTATTCCCATATCCTAGAATCTATCCAGGCAAGGAAATCAAGCAAGCCGAGCCCGGGGCTGTACTGACTCATTATAGAGCAATATGCGTACGTCTCTATGTGTCTATTTTGTCATAAATACGAGCCAGCTGACGAAAAGCCGGCATCAGATACATGTGCGATCTCAAAAGTGGGTTATTAGCGCGGAAGTGAAGACCTGATGTTCTGCTGATTCCTCACAGGAACGCTGGATGCCGGAGGTCATTGTGTTCTGGAAATGCCGTCTGGGACAGGAAAGACGGTATCCCTCTTGTCCCTGATTGTGGCGTACCAACAGTATTATCCCGAACACAGAAAGTTAATATACTGTTCTCGTAAGGCTCTTCTGAAAGATAGGGTTTCGGTCACGGCTAAAGCGTAATAGGTACTATGTCGGAGATCGAAAAGGCGCTCGCCGAATTAAAAGCCCTGATGAAGTACAGATCAGATCAATTGGGCAAAGTTGAAGATTTTCGAGGTCTTGGCCTAACTAGCCGAAAGAATCTGTGTCTTCATCCTTCTGTTAAAAGAGAAAAGAGTGGTTCGATCGTTGATGCAAGATGTCGAAGTCTGACAGCCGGATTCGTGAAAGAGAAGAAGGAGAGGGGGGAGGACGTGGATTTGTGCATCTATCATGATGTACGACCTTAAGGTTCGAAAATTCGCTTTGTATTGGCTTACACGATTAGAATCTTGATCTTCTGGAACCTCATAATCTAGTACCGCCAGGTGTCTTTACCCTTGATGGCTTACTCAAGTATGGGGAGCAACATAAGCAATGTCCCTATTTTTCTGCCCGGCGAATGGTATGTTGGCACGGCTCATGTCTTACGAGTCAAAGTTGAATCACTGATATAGATGCCCTTCTGTAACGTCATCATCTACTCGTACCATTACTTACTCGATCCCAAAATTGCTGAACGGGTGTCAAAAGAACTTTCCAAAGACTGCATCGTCGTCTTTGACGAAGCACACAATATCGACAACGTTTGTATCGAGTCTCTAAGCATTGACTTGACCGAAGACTCCTTACGTAAAGCCACAAGAGGTGCCAACAATCTTGAGCGCAAGATAACAGAAATGAGATCTTCGGACGCTGAGAAGCTTCAGAACGAGTACTCAAAGCTTGTTGAAGGTTTAAGGGACGCAGATGAGGCAAGAGAAGAGGATGCATTCATGTCAAATCCAGGTATATATTCCTTGTACTTGGTTTTTTTGTAGGTTGCTGATTCTGTCAGCATTGCCGGACGATCTGCTACAAGAAGCTGTGCCTGGTAACATTAGGAGAGCCGAACATTTTGTTGCATTCCTAAAAAGATTCGTGGAATATCTCAAGGTAATAACGGCCGTCACATGCACTCATTGCCCTGTTTACTAACTTATTCTTGGGACAACAGACGAGGATGAAAGTACTGCATGTCATATCAGAAACCCCGCCATCATTCTTGCAGCATCTGAAAGACCTAACTTTCATAGAAAAGAAGCCTCTTCGGTAAGACCTTCGTAGCATTCTGAGATTCTAAACGATCAATTTAACGACCCCCAGATTTTGCGCCGAACGGCTCACATCTTTAGTTCGAACACTCGAGCTCACAAATATTGAAGATTACCAGCCGCTCCAAGAAGTTGCCACCTTCGCCACCCTGGCTGCGACCTACGACAAAGGTTTCCTACTTATTCTCGAACCCTACGAATCCGACACCGCCACCGTCCCCAACCCCATTCTCCACTTCACCTGCCTAGATGCCGCCATCGCCATCAAGCCCGTTTTCGACCGCTTCAGCTCCGTTATCATCACCTCCGGGACCATCTCTCCCTTAGAGATGTACCCCAAAATGCTCGGCTTCACTACTGTGGTTCAAGAATCGTACAGCATGACCCTTGCTCGGCGCTCCTTCCTCCCCATGATTGTCACCCGTGGCTCTGACCAATCTGCCATATCCTCAGGCTTCCAGATCCGAAATGAGCCCGGCGTTGTCCGCAATTACGGCTCCTTACTAATGGAATTCTCCAAAATCACCCCAGACGGCGTCGTCGTCTTCTTCCCCTCGTACCTCTACATGGAATCCATCATCAGCATGTGGCAAGGCATGGGCATCCTCGACGAAATCTGGAAATTCAAACTCATCCTGGTGGAAACCCCCGACTCCCAGGAGACCTCCCTCGCTCTCGAAACCTACCGCACCGCCTGCTGCAACGGCCGCGGCGCTATCCTTCTCTGCGTCGCTCGAGGCAAAGTCAGCGAAGGAATAGATTTCGACCACCACTACGGCCGCACTGTGCTCTGCATCGGTGTCCCCTTCCAATACACTGAATCCCGCATCCTCAAAGCGCGCCTGGAATTCCTTCGAGAAACCTACCGCATCCGCGAAAACGACTTCCTCTCCTTCGACGCTATGCGGCACGCCGCACAATGCCTCGGCCGCGTCCTGCGCGGCAAAGACGACTACGGCATCATGGTCCTCGCCGACCGCCGCTTCCAGAAAAAGCGAAACCAACTACCGAAATGGATCAACCAGGCGATGCTGGAGAGCGATACGTCGCTGAGTACTGACATGGCTGTTGCAAATGCGAAGAAGTTTCTGAGGACGATGGCGCAGCCGTTTGGGGGGAAGGAGCAGGATGGGGTGTCGACGTGGAGTATTGCTGATTTGGAACGGCATAAGGAGAAAGCTGAGGAGGAGAAAATTCGGGAGTTGAGGAATGGGATGAATGGGGCGAACGGGGCCCAGGTGGAGGGGGAGGATGAGTATGTGGATGAGGATATGGATGCTGCGATGATGGATGTGGATGCTTGAATGAGGCGCGAGTCTTGGAGCATTGGAAGGCTGGATTGGAAAGGCGCGATCGTTCAATATTGATAATGTCAACTTTAATTACGAGATAGTGTTTGTTGAAACATGCCTTTCTTGATTGAGACCCTGCATTCTGCTTCAGGCTATGTGAAAGAGATTCTCTTAGTAAGTACTTCAAGTTCGGAAAATCCAGTCGAGCTTTTAAACCGAGATTATTGAAAGATGAAAGGTAATTCGCATCTCACCCCACCAGGAAGGCTTTTTTCGTTGTTCTAAAATCAGGTCGTTAAAAGATATATTGTAGCACTAGAATTCACTAGAAGAGGAGACTGGTTAAGCAACATGCGTACATATTGTCAGACACAGTAGGAAGCTGTATTATACACTTTCATGGATCCCTTACAAGATTGACCGGCCCCCTTGGGTATCATCATGACCATAACGACGCCGAATATGGGAATGAAATTTCGTCGCAGTAGGTCGGATATAAATCAGCTTTTACATCGACTCCGCCCGCAAAAGCGGGACTAAACATACAACTGGACCTTAGATCTAGTAGCACGTTAGCAGAGACATCTCACGGTAGAGGAAGTAGCAGAGCTGTACGCACCAACTTTAGCTCAGTACGCTGTAGAGCTCGCTGTCCACCTAAATTGACTCTCACTCGCCCCGGGATCGGTCTCTGCTGTAAGCGTCTGAAAGCTTCCTGAATATGCTTGGGCCCCACAGGCGTCCTGCCCTCTTCTGGCGGATCAAACAATCCTGTCTCTCTCTTCCGCTTCTTATTCTGAACATCCGCGTCCCCGTTCCTACTCTTTGTCAGCTCCTCCTCGGCTTTTACCTTTAACGCCTCTTCTGTCAAAGTCTGCACAATCTCGAAAGTCAAGAACCCCAGGATATCGACAATGTCGTCGTTAGGTTTACTGTCCGTCACTACGCCGAAGCCAGCCCAGTCGCGGAAGCGCTTGGCTTTGCGGAACGTAAAGGAGGCTTGGCGGCATTCGCTGAAGTGAACGTATTCCTCTTTAGTCATATGTTTAGTGCGTTCGTCGGCGATCTCGAGACGCATGATTGTCGCTGAATTCATCTCTTCTTCGTCTTCGTCGTCATCGTCCTCACGCTCGGGAACTTGCTCGCTGAAATAGCTGGAGACGTCCCACGGTAAGGTGACTTTGGTACGTTTGTTTTTCTTTGCTGCGTCGCTGACGACTGGTCCAGCTCCACCACCAGCTGCATCAGCGCCACCGAGGGGGTCGTCGACGGCTCCGATATCCGCTGCATCACCGCCTTTGTCGTCTGAATCTTTCGCAGTCTTGCGGACGTCTTTCCAGGAGAGGAAAGTGCTGAGCCGGGAAACTTTGGCTTTGTCGTGCCGGATGAGGAAGAATAGATCGTTAGTGGAGATAGAACGAGATCCACGGCGGGAGGCAAGAGTGGTGGACCGCTTCAGCTGTATAGATCTTTCGTCAAACATGAAACAATTGAGCTTCGGATCTCGAATTGGACACCAACCATTTCGATGACTTGAGTGTGAACGATCTCTTCAATCATTGCAGTGGTTTCCGCAGACGCTTCGGCCGTCTCGCCGGATACAAACATCATCTGGCGTAGAGCTCTGATTAGCCTAATTTTCCAGTCTTCCATAGGCTCGGTGTGGGTTTCGACGTATGCTGAGCTCGCTTGTAGGCCATCTCGTAAGTGCTGCGGTTCTAAGTCTGTAGGACCAACGAACAAGCGCCTCATTTGATCAGCTGAGATTGGACACGGCTGCATTGCATTGTAGGTGCATGAAAGTATAATTGCTGCAATTTGGCAAAAGATGTTGAGAGTAGAAAGTGTGTTGGGGTAGCATCGTGTGGCTAGTGTGAAGCTATCCACAAGACGTGGAATCTCCGGTAGAAAGTCGGGATACAGTTTCGGCCACAGCACCAAAACAATTATGATCACCAATCGAAGCATTTCGTAACACACTTGACAGTCCATGATTGTATGAGTAGCATAGGAATATACGCAATAAACAAAGAGGGTAACAGTTCGGCGAGTAGTACGGTCAAAGTAGATAGGGCATAAAACAGACAAGAGACAGCATGACTCTATTTTCGGAAATCGGTTCTCATCTCAATTCCGCATCAGACAAAACATGATGCTCAACAAACAATGCCCATAAGTAGAGAGACCGAGGATGAAGAGACAGGCTGGAAAGGAGGTGAAGGATATAAAACTTGCCTGATAACATGCAGGAAAAGACCTACCATGGGTGGACAGGATGATACGTTTGCGACTTCGGAATATCCACGCTCGGCAACAATGTTTGGAGGAATATAGAAACGGACGTCTTACCTGCTGGATCTCCTGCCGGTACTTGGCTGATTTCTCGGCCATGTCTCGCACGCTGTGCTGTTTTCAACCCTCAAACACGCCGCACAATTGTTCTGGGATGGCAAGCTGGCTCGTCTGCCTTAAGTTCCGCCCCGGGGCTCTGGCCTTCCCCAAAAGGACGAATCACCAGGATTCTCGAGGGCTGGGCGCGACATAGAAGTGAGACAAGACTTCAGAGCAGTCTCAGGCTCAACCTGTGACAATGAATGGAACTGAATAGGATTTGCGGTTTATGAATGAAATATATCCTATTGTTAAGAGGAAATCTGGGTGGTCCGAGCGTCTGTCTATCGCTCACGGTTATTACAGTAATTTATTCTACGCTACGGTGTATCATGTTCGAACGTGGAACATCTATACAGTAAGAGTCAATATCCCGCAAGCATGTGTTACAAAAGGATGGTTTGAAGAAAGACATCATGCTCTACATGGTTGGCCTTGGCCTCGCCGACGAAACAGACATCACTGTGAAAGGTCTCAATATTGTTAAAGCAGCAAAGAGAGTTTATCTTGAAGCGTACACAAGCATACTTCTAGTGGACAAGGAAAAACTGGTATGTTTTCCACGGCTTGAAGAATGGAATTCAAGAGGAATGGACCTGACGTGTTCGCAGTAGGAAGCCTACTATGGACGTGCCATCATCTTGGCCGACCGTGAAATGGTCGAGTCTGGGAGTGATGAAATTTTAGCAGGTGCAGACAAGTCCGATGTGGCTTTCCTGGTTGTTGGGGATCCTTTTGGGTATTTCTCTCTTAGCGATGCCATAGGGATGCCTGATAATCGTGGCATCCCCAGAGTCCATTGAATATCGCAAAGACCGTTGCTTACTTTCCTTAGAGCCACAACGCATACAGACCTCGTCCTCAGAGCACGAGAGCTTGCCATACCTTTTCGAAGTATTCACAATGCCTCTATCATGTCTGCTATAGGGGCTACAGGGCTACAGCTATACAACTTTGGTCAGACCGTGAGCATGGTTTTCTTTACTGAAACATGGAAGCCTTCCTCATTCTACGATCGTCTTAAAGAGAACCGCCAGACTGGACTGCACACTCTTATACTGTTGGATATCAAAGTCAAGGAGCAGTCGCTCGAGAATCTTGCAAGGGGCAGGAAGATCTTCGAACCTCCTAAATTCATGACAGTCGCACAATGTGCTAGTCAGATGCTTGAGACAGAGGAGATTCGGGGTGAAGGCGTGTGCGGGCCCCAGAGCCTTGCCGTTGGTGTTGCAAGAATTGGTGCAATAGACCAGAAGATAGCTGCAGGAACATTGGAGCAATTGAGCAGCATAAAGCTTGGGCCGCCACTGCACAGCCTAGTTTTGCTGGGTAGGAGAACACATGATCTTGAGCGAGATTTTATTCAGGATTCTGCAGTTGATCAAGAAGTCTTTGACACGGCATGGATCGAACACTGCAAACAAGAGCAATGAAGCCCAAAAGCATAGCATTTGTTGGCTACGTTCTCAACACTGGCTATGCCATGCAATGTATTAGTTTTACAATAGACCTACGGTACCTGCCATCGAACGCCAGTCTCAACGATAGGCACGTTAGACATGTATGGAAGTGATTATCATCTATTGGAATTGACCTGGATTGGGTTTTGACGTCGACCCCACAGTAGAAATGTAAATTTCGTAGCTCTGCCTCGTCAGCCTGCTAAAGCGATATTTGCGTAGAATCGGATAGCCGCAGAATGTTCTCCGGCCCTTGCGCACGCTGAGGGTAACACACTACAGAGTGCTTCGGGAAAGCACTTCTTGCTCATCTCGTAAGACATGAGGCAGACTCCCTTACTGCATGCACAAACACGTGGTTTGGCGCGAGGCCCACCATGTCTGTGGATCCCAATCCCATATTTACCTGGAGCTGACCACGGTCTGCGGTTCACGTCAAGACTCATCACCTATGGAAAGTTCGTAAGATATATGCCACAGAGCATCCTCGAAGATTAATAAGAGCTGGGGCCTAGGAAACCAAACACTAAGCGCGACGGCCATGCCAGTCTACTTAGTACATGGCTTCCGTTGGCCTCGGAAGGCCATTCGTATACATATCATAATGAACAACGTTGAAGAAGCTGCACCTGATTGGCTGATGGCACCCTCAACCACGACGGCACTGATAGCCAATTTCGAGGCTATCTATCCCAACCTAATGCCCGCGCTGCCGAATCTTCGATTCATTGAGCAGTACAATCCTGCGGATACAAGTACCAATGCTATAAGCCAACCTTATGCCTTCGTTACGGACAAGGTTGAACGAAGCGAGACGAGTATTGATGTGGGAGAGGTGATGGCACAAGGCGTTGCAGCAGCAGGGTGGGACGCCTTGGCCGATTTGAGGGATCAACTTGCACCAGGCGAGAAGATTGGCTGGTTCGTCGTGTACAATGGGGACGAAGAAAGACTAAAAGAGGCCGAGGAAGAAACTGAAGACGACGGGGCAGGAAGTGAGGTACGTATTCTCCACGATAAGCACTCGTATTATTAGAGACTCACCCTAGAACAGGCGCACGAATCGAGCAAGAAGCACAAGCATCCATTCAGGAGGCTATTCAAGAAGGGCTACTCATGACTTTCACTCTGGCAATGCTGAGACATATCCGGATGATCCATAACTCGGCTCCGTTGAAGTCAAGTGAGGGGTGGTAGCCAACCGCTTTCTCCGATTAAGGTGCCAAATAGTCACCTCTGAAACCAACGATACCCTGGTGTGACGGCTTTCAAAGTCCATTGTCTGTACATGTACGGATAACGGCGTGAAAGAGCTTGTTCCTGTCGAGCTTTCACCCAAACATCCTCAACCAGGCCGGCCACTGGTGTTCTGAGCGATTCAAATGTTCTGTAGGCGGGTCTCCTTGAATGTGTTCACTCAGCAGCGACCTGGGGGAGAGATCATTACTTAGAAGAGCATAGGTATAATCAAGAGATCTTCGTTGGCCTTTGAGGTTTATCGTCCAGCATATAGCCTAATTGTTGATATTGAGGCTCTTCCTCCCCCAAGTCTAACGATCACAGGTCGTCCAAACTTGGTATTATTGCCGAGTACTGATGACGTTCAAGTCCAACTACTGTGCTACCGATACTACATTGCCCTAAACAGTAAGCCAGTACTATCCCTCAAACCGTCAAATCTGCAAATAACACCTCACCTGGAGGCTCGTGCGAGGGGCTGACTGTCATCGTCGGGACTCTGTGGGAAGAATGCAGAGCGGGCATAGAGTCTAGCTCTTCATTCCCTTAACCACCATCCTGTGAGGGGTTTAAAGGCCGTGGTGGATTCGCCTGCTGCAGGCTTGCGTAAATTCATATGCACACACAGCGGCATGATCTATTTTCAGCTTCGAATCTCGATTCAAGTATTTGAGGAGAAATCGCAGTCCCGTGATATTCCAGTTTAATCGAAAGATGTCTGGTGAATGGATGCAATCACACCCCTGAGTGAAGTTGTGTTTGAAGATGTCATGATCGCTGATGCAACAGCCCCAAGGAAATCCTCAGATACCACTATCTCTGGGACATGAATAACCTCAAGTGCCTGCTAAAGCTCGGGTCGCTTATTCAAAAGCCGCGGGTAGCGATTATGAGATCTTTTAACAGGACAAGCATTCTATCGACATTGATAACTTTTTAATGGCTAAAAGCTGTATGGATGCTATTACAAGCTCATCAAAGATATTGTGCAGCTTGAAGGTTAGCTTCTCACTTCTGCTGTGTAACGTTCTTCACAACGAAAGTACAGCGACCCTTTGCAGTATTTCATTGGCTCTTAATTCACCCAGCATTTACAATAATAGACATGTGCTACAAGGCTTGTCGAGGTATAATTGTGATCATGCTCTGTTTAATTCTTCTTACTTTCATCACGATTCTGATCTCGAACTTCCGGCAAAACTTCGAAAAAGACTTCGTTACTGAGAAATCATATCAGTAGATCGGAGCCGCAATCCTACTACTGTATGTACTTAAGAATGAGCCGTCACCAATTATTGACAGCCGTGCTTTGTTCCTCAAAACCGTCATCTGCGGTTATTGCGGACGACTCTCAGGTCTACAGTAGATTAATAATGAGGACATGTGCATGAGCTAGATAGTTCCAAGGCAATGGCAATTTCCCCAGACACCAACAACTCCGCCCCTCAATCCGTCCACGAACCACGCATCGCAAAACCACGGCACCCCATCACCTCCTGCTCTGCAACAACCTTATTCCAATCGCCCGCATCAAAAAAAAACTCGTACGTCGGCGAACAAAGCAAACATAAACACCCCCTGCCTAACTGACGATCCCACGCGACCACAGCAGCTACTGTAGCGTCGAGCAGACTACAGTCAAACAAACCCCCGTCTCCTAGTCACGAACGCAATGAAATTGAATAGATGAAGACCAGCCAGCCAGACCTCTCACTGGCATGTCTCGTGCAATTGCCGTCTCACTGGTTGCAAACTGATTTCATGGGAGGGCCGAACTGAGCGGAAGCAAACGGGGAGTTTTATTCTCGGATTTTGAAAAGGTGGTCAAATTCAATATGATGATGTTCGCGTCAAGGTCGGCAGCGTCGTTAGTGCCATTGTTTCTATCGATCTAGCCCGTGACTGACTAAAGTTGTGTAAGGTCAATTAACACCATCGAATTAGCCAGTCATATAAGTCCTACCCAACTCGGTCAACTTCCCCTCCCCATCCAACATAACCGCCCACCTCCCCACCGTCCCACAATCCCTCATAGGCCCAAACCAAGCATACCTCTCCACCCACTCCAATGTATCCAAATATGCACAACTTTCCCTCGCAAACCCCTCCACATGCTCCCTCCCCAACGGACTCTCCACGCTCCAATTCGTACTCGCAAACTCGGTAATCCACACCGGCTTCTCCGCTCCCAGCCGATGATGCGTGCTCCAGATGTAGTCATAGAACTGCCCCAGCGTTTCGCCATACCAGTGCACGGCCCAGAAATCCACGTCGCTGTGGCCTGCGCGGATCAGCCGCGTGAATTCCAGGAGCCAGTCGACGCCCTGCGGGGCGGACGAGATGCCGGGGCTGCCGCAGCGGATTCCGAGCTGGCGCAGGGGCTGGATGTGTTGGAGCCATTTTTCGGCGGCGAGGGTAGCGGGCATGTTGGATTGGAAGGGAAGTTCGGGCTCGTTGAAGGCTAGGATTGCGGGGGAGGAGGCTGCTTTGCTGCCGAGTGACTCGATGTTGACGTCGTTCCACTGCATGGGGATGAAATCGAGGGAGGAGGGCTGGAGGTTTGGGTTCGGGGACCAGTTGTAGAACCAGGAGATTTTGGAGGGGGGTTTGGTGAAGGTGATGATTGGGTCGGTGTTTGTGGATGGCCAGCAGAGGCCGCGTTTTGATGGGGGGGCCATTGGTGGAGAGTGCGTAGTGCTGAGTGGGTTATGGTTGGTATCTTCAGTGATCCTTACACATGGGATAGGTAAGCTGTTGTAGTTTTGCATGAGGAATCAGAATCCCAGGGGTCCGATCCTCTATTACATCCATGACATCCATTCTGCCTCCTTTGTCTGCTGTTTTGCCGCCATATCTGCAGCCTCTCTCTTCCCGGATACAAAGAATGTATAAACGCTGTTGTGATGGAACCTTACCTTGAGGTATCTGCTGGCTTTCTGCTATCGAGGGTCAGGCCATCCGGACTGCCAAGTCCACACTTGCATTGAATCGCTTTGAGAATTAGCCTGCTCAAGAGTAAAGATAACCAATGAGAAGGCCTCGTGAAACGACGTCAAGACTAAGGTATCTCATATCGGACGCATTACTTGCAAGTTGGGAGCTTCCTGAAGGTAAGGTATTGCCTCAGGACCTCAGACGTGTAAATGCAACTAAACCCCTTCGGGTTACACATAGGCTGCGAAGTCATCCAGAGGGTCGCTAACCCAAAGGGACTGAGGGGAAGAGGCTAACCGGAAGGGGCTTAGCCACTGTAACACGTCTGAGGTCCTGAGGCAAGTAAGGAGTGCTTCGGCTCATACTCCGAACGTACATTAGATCCATGTTTGTCTGCCCATAGATATTCTGTTTCTAAGGTAGTCAATCATACCCCGCTTAGACATAGCTCAGCTAGCGATTTAGAGAACGGTGGACGTATACCTTATTGTTGTGTGCATCTTCATGGATGTTCAATGAAAGGCAGAGCTTTCTCTTGTCCTTCAATTTCAAGTTGTTTGGCCTTCCATTCAACCCTCTATTTCCCTGTTTTGATAAAAGACTCATCCCTTGACCGCGACTTCCACCATGGGCCATCAGCCAAGCCGGTTCGACGTTGGTTGACACCTTGGCAGACCCGATTGTTGTTCTAAAGTAGGGCTGCCGCAACTGACAAGCATCCGAATTCAGTTCACGCTTCCCCCGCAATTCTTCTAATTTCGCTGCGTCACCTCAATTGCGATGAGCTCTCAGCTGGGCAATTATTGCGGGTGATCATCGTAACCGGAGTGCGCCGTGGGTAGCCTTTATCCGGCCTGATGAAGGGCATAAAGCCGTTGGGTCCGCTCCCGATGGCTTCTGGGAAGTCGGTAGTCAAGGTTTTCAATATCTGGAAATTGCACTGTTGCCAAAATGTTTGCATCTACACTTCTCGTGGCTCTTGGCGCAACTGTCGCAGTTGGTCAGATCGTCTACATCTCTGCTAAGGATTCCAATGGGTGGGTAGAAGCCGAACATGGTCCTTCTCGTTCGGTTGAAATAATCGTCATCACCCTAGGCACACTCTTCCATCCTACTCCCCAGCCAGACCTCCAGCCATTCCACTGGCCGTCAGGTCGCCATACACTAATGCCTGGTCGTCTACATCGAACAATGGTACATTGAACACCAATGGTGTCATTTTCTGGTATGAACAAGTCTTGTGAGATAAGTTACATACGGATACTGACTGGCTACCCAAGGCCTGGCCCTCCGCTTGGGTGGGAAGGGGTGAGCTCCGATACGTGTGTGGCTATCCCAACAACCGCTAAACGTTGATAGATTGTTACTGTCGATGGCATCACGTATGAATATCTGGGGACGGGTTCAAGGACAGTCCCAACGCTACCGAATCTGAAAACCGCAACGCCTCTGGCAGTATCTTACGACTCCCAATACTCGAACTTTACATTCGCTGTAGGCCCTGTCGAGGTTACCGCCAGCTTTTTATCGTCTGTCTTACCCCAGGATTTATGCCGGACTAGTATCCCACTCAGCTACCTAACCACTAGTGTGCGGTCAACAGACAATGCCACGCATAGCGTTCAAATGTACAGCGATGTGAATGCTGCATGGATTGCCTACGAGTCCAACGCAACAGTACAATGGAACATGTACCAAGGATCCGAGCTTGCTAATGGGAGTGCTAGTGGAAATAGCTCATCTGTCTACAGCTGGTAAGACCTAAGATGTTGATTTAGTTGAAGTCTTTGTGCTAATATATTCCCAGGATGATCCATCTGGCACATCCATACGAGTTTGCGGAAGAAAATGACTTTCCTCTATGGGGTAACTTCACTTATTCATCGAGCCCGATGAACGCGAAGAACTTCAGTTTTCAAAGCGGCTACTCTAGCGATCTAAGGTACAACTACGTCATGCAGCACTCGCTGCAAGATGTTGTAGACTCGAATTACCGTGGATTTGGCTCCCGTGAGCCTGTGTTTGCGTATGCTCACGACTTTGGCTCGGTTTCCTCGGCATCTGCGATGTACACCATAGGATCAGTCCAGCAGCCTATGATACGGTATTTAACAGCTGAGGGTGTCATTCCATTGCAGCCATGGTGGAACCATTGCTACGGTGACATCTTCCAGATGATTCAGTTTCACTTCAATGATTTCTCGCAAACGCAACAACTAGCAGCGCAATGGGAAGCTCAGCTAAAGGCGGATGTTGATACATACTACAACTCGAACAACGCCATTGTCTACAGCAATAGTACTCCCAGTGCGCCTCCTTCATATGCCAACGGCATGGCAGGATACCACAACGGAACATCTCAATACTCTGAGCAGTACATCTTTGACCCGACGAACTCTTATGGATTCCTCAATCCTGATAACTTTAGGGGAGTTGCCATTCCTGACGTCAGCGAAGCCGAGTCATACTATTCGATTGTAGCGCTTTCAACCCGTCAAATCATGGGAGCTTACGTCTTGACTGAACGCCCTTCAGGCGGGTCCTCGAATATGAGCACCAATACTTCTGAGCCTCTAATGTTCCAAAAAGAAATTTCCTCAGATGGAAATGTTAACACCGTGGACGTCATGTACCCTGCGATGCCATTCTTCCTCTATGCCAATCCTGAGCTACTGAGATACAACCTTGAGCCTTTGTTCCAGAACCAAGAAGGGGGATTCTATCCCAACGGCTACTGCATGCATGACCTCGGCAGTCATTTCCCCAACGCTACTGGCCATGTGGAAGGCAATGACGAGTATATGCCTGTGGAAGAGAGCGGCAACATGATCATCATGACTTACGCATACTACAAGTAAGTTGCACTTCGATTCGTAGCTTTCCCACTCGAATTTGATTCCATTTTGGCAGAAGAGATACCGCCATCTCCAGGAATAGGAAGCGCCATATGCTAACTATTACCCCAGGTTCTCGAACAACTCCGCCTTCATCAATCAACACTACCCCAAGCTCCAACAGTTTGCCGAATACCTCCGCCAATACTCTCTCCTACCCGGTCTCCAACTTTCTACTGACGACTTCGCCGGCCAACTTGTCAACCAAACAAATCTCGCAATCAAAGGCATCGTTGGCCTGCGCTGCATGGAGTCCGTCGCAACCATCGCCTCCGACTCTGCCTCTTCGTCTAACTATTCCCAAACCGCTCAATCTTACTACTCTGAGTGGAGATCCCTGGCCATTGACCCCACAGAGAAGCATACGCTCCTATCCTACCAATGGCGTTCCTCCTACGGCCTCCTCTACAACACCTACCCGGACGTCTTGCTCGGCCTAAACTTCATCCCTCAATCCCTTTACTCCATGCAATCCGCCTGGTACCCCACCGTCTCCCAACTCTTCGGTGTTCCTCTCGATAATCGCCACTCCTACACCAAATCTGACTGGGAAATGTGGACCGCCGCTACTTGCTCTCCTAGCACTAGACGCCTATTTGTGAATGCTCTTGCGTACTGGCTGAATAGCACGAGTACGGATAGGCCGTTTACAGATTTGTATGAGACCATCGACACAGGGAGTTATCCGGCGAGTCCTGGGCCGATCTACTTCAATGCCCGGCCTGTGGCTGGAGGACATTTCTCGTTGCTGGCGCTGGTGAGGAGGGATGAAATGGGCGGAGGAAATCCTAGTATGAGTGGTGGAAGTGAGATGATGAGTAGTGGGAATGGGACGATGACCCGGAGTGGTTAGATCAACGATTGAGGGAGAATCGCTGTCGGTGGAAAGGGAAGATAGAGTGGCGTTCGATGAGAATACGTATATGAATTGAAGAGCAAACAGCCAATGTATAACAGACCCTTCTCAAACACCCTCACTTATACCCGGTGCTTTCACATTCAGGCGCCTTTTGACTCCTTCGCCGAGCCTTATGGTAGGGCTGAAGCTGACGCTATCTGTTTTGTAAAGTAACGCCGTTCTTAACGACCAAAACATCAGGAACACAACAAAGGCTCTCCATCGCTTCTACGCACTATGTGTATCGCTGAGATATACAAACCCCTTCCTTCGACCCGAACAACGCCCCAACGATAAGCCCACCGAACCATGTCCGCCCCTCCCAAAGCCTCCGCAAACGACACTTCCTTCCGCAAAACCTGGGATCGTAATGAATATGCCGCCAAAGCCGAAGCCAGGGAGAAAAAATACAAGGAAGAAGGCGCTGCTCGCGCTGAAGCCAAATCGCAAGGCCGCAAATACTTTCCCCGCGCCTCCACTCCTCCTGATGCCAAAGAAACCGAATCTCGCACCAACCGCCTTGATGTCAGCGCACATGTCGGCAAAACCTCTCTCGTGCCCGCTGGTGCCGCCACGGGAAAGAGAGGACGGGGAGCGGGATTCTACTGTGCTGACTGCGACCTGACGTTTAAGGATAACCTGCAATTCGTAGATCATTTGAATTCGAGGCAGCATATGGTGAATACGGGCCAGAGTGGCGAGGTTAGGAGAGCGACTTTGGAGGAGGTGAGGGAGAGGCTGGCTTACCTGGTTAGAAGGAGGGAGGAAGAGAAGATAGGGGCGGATACGGTTGTGGATTTGGGGGAGAGGTTGGTGAAGAGGGGGGAGGAGGAGGAGAAGTTGAGGGAGGAGAAGAGGAGGAAGAGGAATGAAAGGAGGAGGAAGACGGAGGGGGGTGTGGGGGTTAAGAGGGAGGAGGTTGAGGGTAATGGGATTATATGTTGAGCTGCGGATAAATGGATCGATCATGTTACAATCGCCAAAGGTGTTATTCTATTCGATCGTCGTCATCCGACGCAACTACCGTACCTCGTGCGTCTCGCCAACAAGTTTTTCGATCTCACCTACCACCCTACGCTTGATCAGGACAGCAACGTCAGAATCCGCATTCCAACTCCCTCCGAATAGTACGAGCATCCCCCTCTAGACATATATCAGGGCGCCATTAATTGTTCAGTGGATCGGCAGAAAGGAATTACGGCAGGCTGCTAGCCAGTCATGGCCTGAGACAACCCTACTCGCATTGGCCGCAATCATTCCCGCTGCGTTTACTATAGCTCTGACTGTCAGATCAAAGGTTATGAGCACGAGCGTCTAGCCCTCGAATTAGATAGCGAGTCATCCTGCAAGATTCCTACAATACGGTCTCCACAGCTCCTCGCGGCACCCGCGAGGGCAGACATGCTGGATCGATTTACGATGCGCATACTCAGACTATGGTCGCTTTGGCAAATGGATCTCCATATTCAGGACGGGTTTTGGTGATGCAGGCAATAGCGAGTTTTCTACGAAGAAAACGTCCTGAGTACCTTAGCGGACTAACATCAAAGCTTTTTACGATTTGAGATTGACCCAGCAGTGAAACACATCAAGCAGTCAAAACAACTGTGAATAAACCGTAGAAAAACGCTTAAATTCGTAATCAAATGATAATTCTACGAGGTCAACTGTTCATGTTAGTGAATTGATCTTAAATCGTTAAAACCTACTACTCTTGGTCTGCTAAGGTAAGGTAGATCGAGTACGTAGGTTTTTTTTTTTTTTTTTCTTTTCTTTTTTTCTCTTCATTTTAACGTGAAGGCTATGAAGCACGACATACTATCTACGTATGACTGGCAACGAGATTCACCTGTACGTGATGTCGACTACGAACCTTTTGATTCTATTCTGTGTTCGAATAGAAGTCAGAAGAGTCAAGAGATCTCAATTCGACGCAGTTTGAACGATGTTAGAACGTTGCGTGATCAGAAAAGTCATCGTGCAGAGTTTTCACTCACGCGACAACATTCCTTCCTAACAGTCACAATCGATCTACGAAGAAGATTAATGACATGTCAATGTCAGTAAGAGATGAAAAGATACTACTAGTGAAAAAGACAACTCAGATGAAGAGTCTGCGAGTTGTGACTACAAGTGATCGAAGAATTTGCGATTCGTCGACTGCGTCGATATCGAAACGTCTTCATCACATCGACAGTGTCGCTGAGTAATTGATGAAAAGATATCATATAGAATAGTTGTTTCAAGTATTGAGAGTCGTGACTACAGTGTTCGAAGAAGTAGTGACTCGTCGATCACGCTGATATACTGAAGAGACTTGAGCTCATCTTCTTTACTTGACGTCAAGTCATTCATCTATTCACGTGAAAAATTGAGAGCTCAAGAGAACGATCAGAACGCATTCTCTTTCATTGATCAGAGTCAAACATCGAACGATTGCGATCGCACGTCTATACTAACAATTCATTCAACGTCTACGTGACACAAGTCAAATCAAGAGAAGAAAAGAATTACTCAATACAATCACACTCTATCTTCTCATCATGTGCATCTCTCTTTCATCACATATTTCTCTGCTCAATGAATGACAATCATTGAGTAAGAGAACACAGCTCTACGTACGTTACAATCACGAGCATCACGAGTGCAAAGAAAACGTCTTTCGTCTTTGAATCGAGAATCGAATCGGAACATCGTTGTATAGAATACCGTCAATGAAGAGCAGAGCAAAGACGATGCGTCATAATCAAACAGCACAGACACTCTCATCAAGAGTTTACTCGAGCGTCACGCGCTGAATAGAAGCTATAGATTCATTACTTGATAACACAGCGTCAATCTTATTGTTTCGGCTGCGCGAAGCAGTCGTATAGACGGCGAGTGATTTTCTCCCTCAGAGGGTTTTGTTCACTCGAAATAAATAGCATAGAGTCTCTCATGAATCGGGCCTAAATCGATGTCACAAGGGTGTATGAATTACAATCACAATCACTATCTACGTATATAGATACACATAGAGTCGTACTGACGATGTATGTAGTATGAAAAAGCTCTCTGCGTGAAACAGACTTCTTAGAGCTAAAAAACCACACTGTTGTTTATTCTAGTAGTCGCTGTAATCTGAATTCACTTTCCATACTCAGTCAGATGAGCTCAAGGAAATTCTGCTGCAAGCAGCCGACTCAAAATCCTAGACAGTATATCGCGTAGACCAGTTGTACATTGTGCAATCACGTCGATGAAATGAGCGACGAAGAGCTATGCTCGAGGTTGCGAGCTGATCGTGCGAGTAACAGATCACGAGCTTCGCGTTATTGTGAACTATCTATATGACCAGATGGTCACATAGACAACTCGAAATTGTGAAAGCTGGCGACTTCGACGTGAGCTTTCGATTTGATCTCGCCACAGTCCTTCCCGTCATAACTCTTCAGATTTCCGTTACGATCTCGATAAATTGTCTAAAGCGTTGTCGCTTTGCAGTGACATTGCCATCAGTAGCTTGTCCAAACGCTTGAAGGAGCGTAATAAGCTCATTTCCTGCTACAAATTAGAACAAAATATATGAGTAGAAGAATATTACTTACCGGAAAGCTGCGCTAACGCTCTATCATTCTCTGGAAATCCATCGACAGGGTTATTTCGTCGATTTTTTATTGGATGAAGAGGTATGTCGAGACGATTGATAGCGGAATTATGGAGTCGTGCAAGAGCATTCGCCTCACTGAATAGTTGTAAGTAAATAATGGTATCGAAAAGATATAGCACTCTTACCTTGCATCGAATCGTGCTCCCATTTCATTTCGAAGGTCGCCAATAGCTTGAGTGATGTTCTGTAATTGGGTAATGATGATATCGCCTTGGTTGAACTCTGGTATGTTTGGGAACTGTGATATTTGACGAGCAGCATGTTCGAAGCATTGTGCTAGCTCTGTGAAACCTGGCTGACGTGGCTGGGGTGGTTGAGGTTGTGCATTCATGATATCAATGCTTGAAAGTTGTTCTGATGTGTACGGAGTAGAAGAAGAAAAGATCGAATTGCACTGCCAAGCACACTAGAGTAACCGGTGATGAAAGCGGCTTCCTCAACACTTCAAGGTAAATTACTAGAACAAAAAAATTAAAAAAGGCACTCAGTCTGTAGCAGCTTCGCTCTCATCTTCTAACGGATTATTCTGTTTTTTGGGCTTTTTCTACAACTACCAAGTGGAATTGCAGGATGTCAGGGGGAAAACAATCATTTCCCCCATTGAGCCACCCATGTAAATAGACAAACGGAGGCATTTATTTATTTCTTAAAAACTGTCGAATCATCAATGCATTTACTGTAGCTCTGACTGTCACATCAAAGGTTATGAGCACGAGCGTCTGGCCCTCGAATTAGATAGCGGGTCTCCATAGCTCCTCGCGGCACCCGCAAGGGCAGACACGTTGGGTCGTCGATTTACGATACGCATACTCAAACTATGGTCGCTTTGGCAGATGGATCTCCGTATTCAGGACGGGTTTTGGTGATGCAGGCAATAGCGAGTTTTCTCCTAAGAAAACGTCCTGAGTAAGGTAGATCGAGTACGTAGTAAAAACTGGGGCGGAAGACGGTGGGATACTACATACCTTACGGTTGGCAGAACCATGAGTCATAGTCAGCTAGTATCGAAGCGGATCAGTGGCAATGTCTTCATTCTTTTTATATAGAAAAAGTGGCACAGTACTTTCAATACTAAAATAGAGAAGCACCTCAGAGATAAAAGGTTTAGGTCGAAACCCTAATCTATCACGTGAAGCTTTTCTTACAAGAGAAGGTAGAGTAAGATAAGATAATGCCAATATTTTGTCCTGAGAACTACTCTCTAGGAAAAGATCTTAGAACAACAGAAATCCTTTCTTCACAAAGCTCAATTGTGTACCATAAGCCGCATACGAATATCACATCTCATTCATAATGGCATTCTTGTTCTCTCGCGCAGCTTCACGCCCACTTACAGCTTTGAACCATCCCATCCGACGCCAATGTGTCCAGCACAACCCCACGCTCCTCCATCGAACATTCGCAACGCCTGCTACTAGAGAACAACCACGGCTTCGGCTAGGTACTGTAGCTCCGAATTTCAAGGCCAAGACTACCCAAGGCGACATTGATTTCCATCAATGGATCGGCGACAAATGGGCGATTCTTTTCTCACATCCTGCGGATTTTACGCCTGTTTGTGAGTGTGACAATTGACCGTGGAGTCCATGTCGCTCGCATAAACAGTCTAATCGACGGCTTTCGATAGGCACTACCGAACTGGGAGCTTTTGCGAAGCTGAAACCGGAGTTTGATAAGAGAGATGTGAAGCTTATAGGCTTGGTACGTCAACCGCCCTCCATCAAGTCTTAAAAACAGTTCCACCTACTAACCCCCTTGCTCTCTTCAAAGTCCGCCAACGACCTCTCCTCGCACGACGCCTGGATCTCCGATATCAACGAAGTCGCCTCCACAACGCTCACTTTCCCCATTATTGCCGACGCCTCTCGTGAAATAGCCTGGAAGTATGATATGGTTGACTCCCAAGACCTGACCAATGTCGACCAGAAAGGCATAGCTTTTACAATCCGTAGCGTGTTTGTTATTGACCCGAATAAGAAGATCAGATTAACAATGATGTACCCAGCCAGCACGGGGAGAAATACCAGGGAGGTGTTAAGAGTGGTGGACAGTTTACAGACGGGGGATAAGAAGAGCGTGACAACGCCAATTGACTGGGTTGTGGGAGATGACGTGATTGTGCCACCGACGGTCTCGACGGAAAATGCGAAGAAGAAATTTGGGGAGGTGAGGGAGGTTAAACCGTGAGTTGCTGCTTCTGTCGCTCAAGTAAAGGCTTAAAAGCTGACGAGATCCGATGCAGCTATCTTCGATATACGAATGTAGGGAAGTGAAGACATACTTAGTATTGAAAGTTATCAGACACGCATATTCTCACAGGCTGCCCTCACAATGCTGCGAGAGTTACTTTTCGCAGTCACGGAATTGCTCGCATCTAGTATGTACATCTACTTATAGATACCCGTTAGCCTCCAAATCTTGCTTGCTCATTCTCCCTATCTTGTCCCACCGCGCTCTCATTACTCTCTCCAATCTATTGATTTCACCGCAGACTTTTCGAACCAACCGCCGGAGAGTTCCAATGAACTCCGCGGCTAATCAATTCAACAGCTTCTAGATCCGCTTCTCGGATTCTGGATACTGTTCAACAACCTCTTGTGGCTTGAGTTTAGTACAACGGGCCGTCCAAAAATCAAGCATTGGGTTTAATCTCATTGTCCATGTCTCTCAGATTTTTGCAACAGCTCTGGCGGCGTTCTTGATATCGTCTGACCTGATCGCCACTATTTCGCCATTCTCTTTTGAAATGAACGGCTCCTTTGCATACTGGCTTACCGTCCTGGCTGCTTGACTAATTCTGCTGGAGAATGCACGACGGAAATGTTCTTCTGCCATGTCTGGGGTTTCAAGAAATTGAGAAATTTAGATTGGGGTTTTTAAAGAAGCTATGCGTAAATAGACCTTTGACTCTGAACAAGGCAAATTGTGGGCGAAAAGCGTCCAAGTTGAAGCGAAAGAAGGCAGAGACAGCAGCCAAGCATGTGAAACACTCACTTCGTAGATATTCGACATAAACCATACGAGGCGTTGTATCGTATACAAGTCATTGTGGAACCGTTTGGTTGCCTCAAGCACGTTCAATTCCAACGTTTCGGTTAAGATGGGTCCTGTACTCTCAGATTTGCTCTGTGCGTTGCCAAGCTCGCCAGGTTCGGGAATTTATTGCTCGGCCACGAAAGCTTTGCCCTACCGATTTCTGAATCAAGGTTTGGTCGCGACTGTGGTGGAAGGAAATTGGCTTCGAAAGTGAGAACTCACTATTTTCTGGATCGTCATCATCCCGAACTTTGATGCCTTCGATGTCGATATGATCGTTTCCTTCACCTCCTCCGTGAATTCTAGGCATGGCGTCTTTCTGTTCCCTCTTTTCATCGTCCGAAACCTCCTTATGTGTTTTGTAAAACCAATGCCATCTTATTCTTAAAGTTTCTTGTGTTTCCTTTAATTCTAGTTCAATATCCTCTTCGGTTATTTTGAGCGTGCCCTCAAGATATCTCTTTACAGTTTCAGTCGCTTCGATCACGAATCATGACTCTTATTCGTTGTCGTCGCAAGTTGGCGGCAATTCTATCATGCACTGTTCCCAAATTCTCCCAACACTTCCAACAACGCCCAATGTTATCCATGTCCTTTGTCCTCCTGTTTCCGGTTTTGATTCTCCGCATTCGTTGAACCAATTTCGATGAAGCTCCTCTACCGTTTCCAGTAATGCTTCGATCTCTTCCCAGAAGTCAATATGGATCATGATAGTCTTCGTGTCGCTAAGCACGTCTGTTACACTTTAGTACCCTATCCATTGCGTTTCTCGCAGCAAGGACTTTCAACATGTGCAAAGCCGTTGCGCAACAGAGTTCCAGTCTCAACACTCAAAAAGTCGAATTAAGAAGATTGGGAGACTTCTAGCTAAGAATAATGCGATCAAGGCGAAGAAGAACAAAGTCTTGAAGCTCACCTTCGGAATTGGCCTTGAAGTCCTTGTATAATTGCAGCATACTTAGCAAAGTGTTCAAAGCGTCTCGCAAGCGGATCATGGTCATGTAGCCTGCTTCTGTTAGACCCGGGAAGGTCGTCTCGGTTCCTACGGTCGAGAATCCCGTTTAGCTTTCATCATCATTGCCGCCCCCACGAGGACGAGACTTGAAGTCGTCCTGTAGCTGCTCGTGGAGTGACCCTTTTCCATGATCGTCTTCGAGCTCTTTCTTGGCCTTTTCCACTATTGCGTGCGTAGATTCCAGTAACAAATCCATCAGGTTTTTGAGGTTTATGTTCATTCTGTCTAGTTCCGTCTCCATCTTTTGCAGTGGAAGCTCCAAGGCTTGCCGTCCGGTAGCTGCAAGATTCTCTGCTGCTCTCTCTAGTTGGCCTGACACGCTCTGCGAGGATTCTAGACGGAAACGCCACGCATGGTTCGAAGCCATCTCGACGTTTCTAAGGTCCTCCATGATTCTCCTCGCATAAAAATTTGGAGACTGTACGGAGGACGTGTCTTTTCTGATGTTAGAAGCTTTCGCGATAAGCGGTGCAAGAGTCAAACTCCAGAGCAGATGAAATTCGTACCTTTAGTATTATCCCGAAATCTTTTGTAGCTGGCTAATGTCTTTTGCAATTCTGTTAAGGATTCAATCAGACGCGTGTCGCTCTCATGTATTCCTCGCACCAGTGAAGCAGGATTTTCTGTGGTGGTCAGAGTATTTATATTCTCATCATCACTCTCAGAGCTGCTATTGCCTTCGCCCCTCTGTCTAGCTGTGACGTCGCTGGAGACTCCTTGCATCGGATTCATCCTCGGCCCCGGATCTGCCTCCTTCGTAGCGTTTACCGCAGGTGGAGCAGGTGGAGGACGTAGACGTGGGCGCGGACGAGGCGCAGGAGATGGAGAAGGCGGAGTCGAAGGTCGCGGAGGTCGCGGAGGAGGAATACCGTTGGGCTTAGGTGCTCCCCCATTCCTCCCTTCCACACCAACCCTTGCAGCAACACCAGCTAACCAATCCTCGACATTAGCAACCAGCGAATCACGCCGACTCGATGGATGCCTTGAACTTTTCATGCAATTCTCAGGCTTACATTTCGGAACCTTCACCTGATTATCACCCTTAACAGCACGACAAGAATAATTCCACTGTGGAACTCTAATATTTGGTGGTCTTGGAGGCATCTTTGGTCGACTAGGACCTTCAGTACGAGTCTCAGGCTCACTTTGCGGCTTGGCCACTACAACATTGCCGTCGTCTTGCGATGGAGAACCAAGTCGGGGGCGGTTAAGGGGTGTTGTATGCAATATTGGCAAAGATAAGTTTGGTTGAGGTATGGGGCTCTCTGGATGAGGCAGATGAGAAGGAACTTGAGATTGCGATGGAGATGGGCCGTCGCGAAAGGAGGATGTAGGGAAGGCGTAAGGGTAGGGATGAACAGGTGGCGTCCGAGGATGGGTTGGGGGAAATGTTTCACGAGAGTCCATGCTTGCCAGCAGGAATTGAGGGTGATGATTAAGGAAGTGTAAGTGGAGATCTTGAGTGAAAATGGGATGTGGTGAAGAGGCTGGACGAGAAGGAACGGGGCTATTTATGAATGATCTATGCGATCTTATGGTGAGGTGGTTGCGTGATGAGGGTGGTGTTTGTGGGTTGGGCTATGGAGCCAGCGAACGGGGAGCAAACGAGGTGTTCATGATCAGTGACGATACGGCTCTTGGGCTAACGAGGTGAGACTGAACGAATTGCTGACGTGGATTCTAGGAGTGCTATAATTTGCACGTTTGTGTGAAAACGAAATTTTTGGTAGGTGTCCGCCTTTTCGTTACGTTAAACTAGGCTGGATCGGATGCGTTGGGATCTCTTGGTTAAGAAATCATGTAGACAACCCTTGCTAAGCATTGGCAGCTACGGCGGGATCTCATTACCAACATGTCGATGGTGGTTGGTAGGAGCTCTGACAGTAAGGAAGATGGCTCTATGCGGCTTGAGAGACATGGTCCAAGAAAGGAGGAAAAAGGGACTGATCATTGGTCATCAGAGGTATGTAGTCGTAATTGTGAATTCTTCCCTATGACAGTCAATCTGTCAACTGCATCTTTGTGTTTTCCGATGTTCAGCAATCTAGGTATTCAACAACCTTGAGCATCTACCTTTCGCTGCTACTAACGGCTACTACAGAACCTTTCTCTTGTCCCTGGCATACCCCGCCATTTCTCTTATCATCCGTTCGACGCCTTCCTTCATAAGAGGCTTCCAGTTCCCAGCAATTTCAAACTCCGTCTTCAACTTCTCTACCAGCTCTCGCCCCACCAAATCCTTCCTCATCTCCCCATGTCCCTCATACAACTTCAAAGCAGGACCGTTCAGCCACTGCGTCTGAATCTCAATCGCTTTCCCCACGATCTTGAGTGTAATCCACCACGGTAGACCAGAAGTCAAATCCCTTATCTCATATAGGCTTCGTGCGAGGTCGTCCGCTTCTTTCAGGCGGTTAATGGCCCGATAGATTTCATCAAGATGAGACTCGCAGTTGTCTTCCCATATTCTAATATCTAGCAGCCAACATCAGGTCAGTCAATCAGACTATTTGCTGGCCGAAATGCACTGGGAGTTATTTCCAAGTAACCGCGGCATTAGCATCCTCAAAAACTCACCCTCACAACTTCTATCAAACTCTCTATACAGATCCAGTACATTGTCTAGCTCTGTCAAGCGATTGCGTAGACGGATGACAGCTGTGATGCTGGGTAGGATGCTTGAAGGGAGGGAAAATCTGAACGTGGATTGGTCAAAAGGAGGAATATTAAATGGGTGAAGGTCCATCGTGGATCTTAGGGACAACCAGGTACGTAGACTTTTGGGATGATCTTATTAGCGATGGCGATGAAAACGATGGTAGTAATAAGGATTCAACGTTTGGGTGAAGTGACTTAAATGAAGAATTCGAATGAGTTGCCAGTAGCCAGCAGAGAGGACAGTGGTATATTTGACAATCAGCAATGACCGCAGCTACGTGGCTTCCCAGTGTCAACATGCGCCTTTCAAGGCCGCCAGTATCGAAGACGAAGTAGAAAAATACTAGTCCAGCAGAGCGCTTGCCAATTATGGATTTTATCAAAAATCATCGTTGTTCAGCAAATATGATCCATCCTCGCTGGCTACATCGTCACAGTCACAAACATCCAATTCAACGCACCAGATAATCAGCAGTCCGACAAGATAGAACCTATAAATCTGGTGTTTCCCAACCAGTAGAAGAGGCCATTATACATGAGTCACATATTCTGGGATTACTTGGGTTTTCATAAGTTAACCTTGATTTTCCATCGAAGATCACTCAAAAAGCGCAGCATGCAGAGAAATCATACTTCAGAGTCTGCTGACGACCACGGTGCACAGCGTTCGGACTGTGGTCCTCCTCAACAGGTTAACCCGTGCTTTTCCTTCGAGGAAATTATTGACAGTAGTAAATTCATTGACAGCAGCCGCAACGCTGTTGATATCAACGACAGTTCAAATACAGATACCAAGGGCATGCCAAATGAAGATACACATAACAGTCTAAATGAGGATATCAACGACATTTTAAATACAGATACCGACGTCTCAAATAAAGATATCAATGACAGTCCAGATGAAGCTACCAACGACACTCCAAATAAAAACACCATTGCCATCTGGGGTCACACCAGTCAACTATACAGCCGCCTGCACGATTTGCACTCAGCGTTAATCCTTTACAACGAATTCGACGACATCTGCCCCGGTAAGTCCAGCCCTCTCACTCTAACCGCTCATCACATTACCCCTGCGTCCACAACCCCCTCCAAATAAACCCACCTCACCAGCATTCCCAGACAACCCCCCCCTCTGGTCCTACTTCCACATCCCTTTCCTTGACCAAGTTACCGTCGTATACCTTGTGGTCCGAGTCCTGAAACTAAAAGAGCGGAACGCCGATGTTGGGTTTTTGGCGCAGTTAGCACGAGAGCTAGTAGATGTAGACGTGGAGGTGAAGAAAGAGCCAATTCAATCCCTAGCGCTGGGGCAGGAGAGAGGGGCTGTGAGGACGAGAATCGAGGGATGCCTGAGTGTGTTTCGCAAGGATTGGCAGCATGTGGCGACGGCGGAGCTGGCGGAGATGAGGAAGGGGTTGATGCAGCAGGTGATGGATACAGGGAAATCTGGTGTTCGGGTTTGATTAGGTTTTAATTTGTCCGCATCGTTGGCTCTTGGTATGTTCCAAAATTGTGGAATTTAACTATAATAATAATAATAATAATAAAAGGCACTCAGTCTGCAGCAGCTTCGCTCTCATCTTCTAATGGATCATTCTTATTATTATTATTATTTTTATGGGCTTTTTCTCCAACTACCAAGTGGAATTGCAGGATGTCAGGGGGAAAACAATCGTTTCCCGGCCAGCGATGAAACCCACCTGTACGCAGTGCTGGCTACGAACCTTCTGTCTAGTTACAGAAGAGCCTAGAGGTTATCAAACAGACAAATCGACACGTCGATTGAGACCGAGCATCGCGACGCGATGCTCACAAACAACAAGTTCACAAGGCTAGATGATCATGTGGCCAAATAGCGAACGGAAGCCCACGTCGAAGTGGCCAGCTTCCACATACATAGACCTACGATACCGCGAAGCCCGGGATCTATTACTCGCACGGCCAGCTCGCAACCTCGGGCATAGCTCTTCGTCGCCCATTTTATCGGTGTGATTGCACAATGTATAACTGGTCTACGCGATATACTGTCTAGAATTTTGAGTCGGCGGCTTGCAGCAGAATTTCCTTGAGCTCATCTGACTGGGTCTGAAAAGTGGATTCAGACTACTAGAATAAACAACAGTGTGGTTTTTTAGCTCTAAGAGCCTGTTTCACGCAGAGAGCTTTTCCATACTACATACATCGTCAGTACGATTCTATGTGTATCTATATACGTAGATAGTATGCTGTGCTTCATAGCCTTCATTGGCTGCATAAGCACGTTAAAATGAAGAAGAAGAAAAAAACAACCGTTTCCCCCATTGAGCCACCCATTTAAATAGACAGACGGAGGCGTTATTTTCTTTCTTGAAAACAGTCGAATCATCAATGCAAAAGCTTTTCTGCGACAAGAAATATCGGGCAAAAAGCAATCTGAGAACGCGATCAACTGTGACAAACTCACACCCCATATTGCCAATACTCGGTTTTTACTTATATCTATCGACTTATCATCCACTACCTTGACTTCCCGCAACCCCCCCCTTGGTAACCCCCATCCCCATCCCCATCCCGCAACCTCTCATCTCCCCTTTTTACACATCCAGCCTTCCCTACCCCTTTCCATCTGCCAACTGCACGCCTCCCTAAACACTCTCTCCGCCTCTACCACGAATAGTTTCTACGGAAAATCCTGGAAGAGTTTCTCTGCCTTGTTCGTTGTTATTTCAGCGGGAGGTTAGAGGCGCAAGGGTGACAAGAAGGGGGTGTAAGGGAGTTTGATGTATCAGAATGATACAGCCTAGATGTCCCGATTCAGGATGAGTCGGGTCTCGCGCTGTGCTGTTTAATCTGTTCATAGGAGACCGACTGCACACCTTTTGATGTGTGTCAGATGTCAGATAAAAGCTTTGTCCTAAAGTGCCAAAAATGATCAACACACATCAACCTCCCCCTCCCTCATCTCCCTCATCTCCCTCCCCTCCACATCCACATCCCCTCTCCACCCACCCGCCTCCTCAAACCCCACTTTCATCCTCCCCACCAGCTCCCGCCGCATCGCCGCTCGCCTCCACTCCCTACTCTCGTTCAGCAATCTCGGCAAATAAACCCTCACCCACTCCCGTCGCGTCTCCGTCGCCGCTGCTACGATGCCGTCCATAGATTTCCAGGCAGTGCTACCCAAGCCATTGCTTGAGCCACGCAGATGGCGCGCGGAGGTGTGGGCGGCTTGGAGGCGGGTGAGCGCGGAGTGGATCTCGGCGGTGTGGGAGACGCGGTGGTGTTCCCAGGTGTTGGTGTCTGGAGGGGGAGTGAGTGTTTGCTTGATTTGATTGTATGTGTGTGAGATAATTGGGAGGGTGGTGGGAATGGGAGAGGCTGTGCATGCAGGGAGGGTGTGGTTTTGCGAATATGTGTTCGGAGGTAAGGGGCTGCGGTAGAGTTTCTTGGAACGAACCATCGCAAGCTCGGTCAAATGCAAGATATAGATCCAGCACGCCCTCTAACTCTGCCAAGCGGTTGCGCAGCCGGACGGTGGCTGCGATGCTGGCAAGGGATTTGGACCAGGGGAGTTTGTTGGCGTTGAGGTCGTTGCTGATAATGTTTTGGTTGCTGCTGGCTGTGCTGGTGGAGGTCGAAGGGTGGGAAGTTGAAGGGGCAGAAGGTTTAGGTTCGCACATTGCGGGTTCTAAAGAAAGCTATAATACTGGAATATTGAAGAAATATCCCTATCAAAGATGGAGAGAAAGAGGGACAGATGTTAGAACAAGAGTACAATAGTTGAATGAAGACTACTCAGTTCAGATTGCACTATTCTTCCTTGTAGCCAGAGAAGCTCCCATAGTAATGGAGATGATAGCCGTAGATCTTTCGCAGCTGCATTCTTTCCTTGCAAACTAATACTGGTTCGCAGCAGCAGACAACGAATGAAGGAACCAACAATATGACGAGGCAAGCCACCCCAGAAATCACGTCGTATCGAGTGCTGGCATAGATTTAGGAGAAGTCATGCGACTATGGGTGAAATCTTTGAAGTATTGTGGACAGAAAGTGATTGAGCGTGCGCTGTACTCTTGTGGTGAAGAATCCTAAGTTAAGAGATGTTTCGTAGTACTATCAGGACAGCTCAGTACAACGGAGAAGCGAACACGTACCAGAACGGATTTTTTCTCAAAACTCCTGCTTAGCAAAAGCGCCCCGCTGGCGCTCTTTGCTCCCATTCCGACTTCGCCACCGACTTCGTTGGAAGGCAGCAGGTGTTGATGAGCCGGGAGCCACGTCGGTAGGTGATTATTAGTAGATGACCTAATAATCACATGAAAGCGAACGTAGTCCAATGCAAAAAAGGCCTTGACTTGAGAGATTCTCGATGGTGGTAGGAATTTCCAAAGTAGAGATGTACGATTTTGAGAAATTATCGGAATGATAAAAAGCGCACAGAGGGATTCTCTAACGTAAAGTAGTATACTTGTTAGATATTTGGAAAAAGCGCGACATTGTTGCAGGAGAAGAGAAGATGAGTTCGTAATGGGGTAAGATATTTAAAAACCATTGACAGTACTCGTGCACGAAAAGTTGAAATTTGACCCGAGTACATCGCTTTCAACACGCCTCCACCACCTCCCGCACATCATCTATCTCTTTGCGCGCTCGTCCATGCGATCAATCTTCCCTGGACAATTCTCACGTCGTCATCCGCCGGCTGCCTCCATTTATCGGGCTTTTCCAGACACTCTCTCAAGGCGCTCAAGAAGTAGTAGCCCAAAATCGCCCTCCTATCCTTTAATGAACGTTCTCGACCTTGCCTGCGACATGCCCTATACGTCTCCATCTGCTCTTTCTCAAAAGCCGAGAACTCGTACCCATTTCGCCACTTAGTCCAGACGGCGACGACCTCTTCCGCTGTCTCTTGTGTTGCCCTTTTGGTCGTTCTGTTGTCTTTCAAAATTCGTAGAGCATTCTCGATGCTCATAAGGGCCCCGTAGATTGCTTGGAGATAGCCGTGCAAGTGGTTGTGCCATTTGATAAGCCCTATAATGTCAGGATGATACGTTATTAGATTACATTTGTCCTGAATGTGGCCAAGTCTTCTCTCGGTGAGTTGTAACCACAGAAAAATGGATGCTTAGCTCACCATCGTAGCCGTCACGTTCCCTAGGTTCAAATCTGCCGTATAAATCAAGAACGTTCTCCAGGTCTTGCAGACGGCTCCATAAGCGCATGGTCCCAACCGTACCTTCAACAGAGATGAGCCTCAGATCATCTACGTTCCTCGGCAGGTGCGGGGACCCTTGCCGCTCGTTGTTCCCGCGCTGATGGTCTTGTTGATGTGGAGTGTCACGATGGCGACCGAGGGGATTCCGGATGCGGCGTTGACCACGTTGCTGATTCTCAGCGTGAAGGCCACGCGCACCACCAGGATCCGGAGAGACACCTCCCGCATTTCGTCGTTGCGGGTTGCCAAGCAGAACTCGTCTATACATGGTTTTGAATTTCAAATGACTGTTACTACGAAATAGCAAGAAGACCAGTATAGCTAGGTCGCAAACAGAAATATCAAGAAGTTAATGTTATATATTGTTACGGAAGCATTAAAACAAGTTCAATATGGTGACACATCTATTTGCTGCTATGATCCGTGTATTTGGCTGAAGATAAAATATGATGAGCTGGAGATCAAGAGCGTGAGAAGCCAGCCAGCGCAGAAAAAGCAAACACGCACAACGAATATTTGGCTATATCTCACCCTTTCTTTGCCTTAGCAAAACCATTATTCTGACTCGGCGTCGTTAGACCTCGTTTCCAGGATTGACGTTTTGAACAGTGATGGGGAAGTCAAACACAGAATTTGGTAACTAGTCTCATTTGCTTCATTAGACATACCGCTGTTTCCATGCCACTGGCCCAGATGCGTAGGTATTGCGCGGTTAAACTTTGGGATCATCCATCAATAACAGTGATGCATTAACGAGCGAGATGTAGTGTTTGCGATGTTCTCAGGTTGAACGAATCCAGATCTCCGATAGGAGGTTGGACCCGCCCCGTTTTCGGAATCTTTTTGAGCCTGAACAGCGGACAGCGTAGTATCTTAGGCGTCGTAAAGGTACCTTATACCTGCTAGAACATCATCTTTGGTTTCATGCCTACCCCCTAATCCCTTATGGTGAGATGACTCCCTCGAACCTATTTATACAACGCCTTTCTCCAAACCCTAAGCATTTTGACCTGAGTTTACACGAACGTACTCTCCTTGTGTCTTTGATACACATGTCAAATTCATTCCTCGCCGAGACTCGCCCTTACATTCGCTCTGCACCTCTTCCGAAATTCCTTCGAATCTTCCCTCCATAATCTTGCAGCTTCAACGTTGGCAGGGCTCTCATCGTTTGGGCTGCTGAGCATGCTGATAACGCTTAACAGTATCGTCTCGGGGGTCTGCACGGGGGACCATCGCTCTGCAGCAGACTCATAGCCGTATTTGTCGTCTTCGGGAGGACTAGATAGTCGTAAGTCTGGGGATTTGCGAAGAATCAAAGGTAATGTACTGTAATATGCTTATACATACTTCCCCACTGGGATAGACTATTTAAAAAAGGCCGGGTCAGAATAATTCATCTAAGAGATCATAGAGTCGTACTATTTGGGTGGAAGATTGGCGTTTGAAAGATCATTTTGGGTGGTAAGTGGGGATATTCAGGGGGAAACGTCAGGTGGGCACGGAAAAATCCTCCTTCAATCTCGTCAGAATTGCTCTCCAATACGTTATTTGATGTACAGCCGATTGCGTACCACCATAGTATTTGCAGTCGTCAGAGATCATAAGCATAACCTCCCATTCCAGCACGTTGTTTTCCACCAGTCCACAGCTAATACCAGGTATGTCTTTGTCACTCTGCATCTGTTTCAGTTGACGACCCAGAAGCCCCGAGGCTGCTGAGTTCGCCATGATGGCGGTGTAGGAGAACGCAATCGGCGCTTAAGGTCCAAACGAGCGATGGTAGAGTTGAACGACTGTTATTTGGAGCGCTGTTGCAGTGACCTGGCTCTTGGGCGACAGCTTCCTTCCACCTTGAGATTCTGGTGTTGGATAGTTAGTCGAATATTCCTCAAAAAGGGTAGTGAAAAGCAGAGAGAAAGAGCCAATTGCTTGTTGTACAAAGCTCGGGGGATCGAAGGAAGCCCTGGCATGACGGGGTTTTCGGATACTCCCGGCGCTAATGCTGATCAGATTGCCTAGTCGAGCCCTAAAGATGACGAACCAGAAACATACAGTAACCGTGTGACAATCAGGAGGGTGACTTTTCCTTTAAGTTGGCTCTCGCGCTGGTAAGAGCCTCTATGCTGTATCGAATGGTATAGCGGCGGTCTTTCATTTGTTATAAACCTACACTGGTCATATCTCAGATCTACAAAGGTCTCGATCAGTGATTTCCGATTTTCAACTCAATGAGTGCTACAGAAGCTTATTAGCCTCGAATAATGCTGTCCTCGAATCTTAAGATGTAACAATGTTATACACCGACAGGTGCCATATCATCAATGTTCCCATTCAAGCAAGCTATACAAAATACGGATAAATTGAATCTTCGTCTCCATACTTTGCTGCCCTGTCTCCGTCTTGCTCTTCCTTGGCCGTTACCCAGGTATTGTGGACTCTGATGAAGTGTAGAACATTCGTCTCCAATGTGGGGCAAAATTGAAATTTTTTGATACAAGCCAGTGTAGTGTGACCGCCTCCAAAGCGAGACGGGGAGGAGTGGATGCTAAGGTATGCGCTTCTTTGTATGCGCTTGGATATATCCCGATATGCAAGAGTGTGTGGCCTTATTAGACGGCCGTTCCCAATCTTTGTCTTCTATTTTCCCTGCCTAGCCACATTAGCGTCTATTCGAGCAGATTATCCGACTCTATCTCATATTCAAGGTGCCGACCTGCTTTTGTTGACTATTCAGACCGGACTACTGCCGGTCAGCCAAAGGTCGGTTATCGCCCCACAAAGAACATTGACTCGCGACAGCAGCCCGAAATCATCAGCAACCCAATAGATCCTCTCTCATTCCGTATATTAGTAGATGAAGTGGTATTTTTTACCGTACCTCGGTATCTATTTCCTCCCGGGCCTTGTTTTCTCTTTGCAGTCTTGTCTGCATTATACAAGGCTGACTCTCAAACATGTAGAGCTCCTCACACAGGAATCAGAAAACCTCCATGCCGGGTCTAGAAACTGGTCACATATCTACCACTCGGGAGAAGGAAATCGTATGTATGCTTGAGAAGGATTTCTCGGGCGAAAGAAGAATCTGTCCGAAGTGCTTCAGTTTACATCAAGTGGCCGACTTTGGGGATGGTTTTGATCCTGGGACTTCCAACAGTTCTGCCACGCTGAATTGGCTCAAAACCATTCGCGACCCAGACGTGTCAGAGCAATCCACTTGCACATTGGGATTGTCGAGCTGTTGCCGCGTTACACTTTGACTGAATATCTCCAACGATAGAAGTCCAGCTCGGGAGACACTTGTCATTATTTTCCATGGTAACATAAAGCTCGACAGGTCTAGAGAGATACCGAGAGTCAGATGAAAACGGATATATTTCAAGCTCGAGAATTCACTCTCCACTTGAAGAACCCTTTTATTAGAGGTATTCATTCGGTGGGCTTCGAGAAGCATGTGCGGATCAATCTTTTGGTGATTTCACTGTAATGGTAAAACTACCCTCCCAAGGACATGGTTGAGCTGGTACAGTAGCATTGAGGACTGAGAGCTTCGGCAGAGGCACCGCTGGACGTTGGGTTTCCGTTGGTAACTAGAATTCCTTAGTGCTCTAATAAGATCGTGAGACGATATATAGTAGATGCATACTCCTCAAGCTGTATAGGCCGTTACCCGTAGTGAACTGTCTTATTCCAAATCTTTTACCGTCAACTTGAACCCATGGTACAATTCCTGCTCCAAGGGAGCTACAATGTTATCATAGACAGCATGTCTGAACTCTGCATTGTCCAAATCTAGAGCTTGGTCTGGTGTAACGAAATTGCAATTCAAGCATGCTTGAATTGCTTTTCTGTAGCCCTCATAAATGTCGTCCACGGAATCTTCAAGAAGGCGTAGGGCTGTTGTAAGGTCCGTGTTGACGTTCACCCTCTCGCCATCGATAAGGTCTTCTGAGCTTCTCTGGGACTCAATCGGCTTTCCCAACTGAATTTCTAGCAGTAATATTCCTAGCGCAAGGATACTTTGATTGGGATGGATTCTCAGCATGGCCTCTGGATCATCACTGTGTTGAGGATCTTGGAAGTGCGTAGACAGATAAGGCCTCTTAAAATCCACCTGATTTGCTGATTTATGGAAGAAAGAAATGTCCTTTTTGCTCCACTCTTTGCTGAACCAAGGGCTTTCGCACAATTGCAACAGGGAGTTTGCCAGCACCACAGCCAGAATTCTCTTTTCCCTCAAAGGCAGTTTTGTCGATTTCTCAAGTAATTGCTTGAGAGAAACACTCGGTTCTGAATCAAGGAAAGAGAGCTGCTTAGATTGCGATTTGACGTGCCAAAGCTTCTGATCGTCCACAAGCATTCGCAGACAACAGCTGTTCTGGTTTGCTTGCTCCAAGAGTGCGCAAATGTTTTCGATTCTTCTCCTTTGCAACTTGGACATGTTCTGGGGTTCGTTAATGACAAACCTAACGCCAGAGCAAGGTGGTGTATTGTCCCTAAAACAAATATGTACGTCAGCAAGATCTTAACGTGAAGTAAAGAATACACATGTTGGCTCACGCGTCAGGCGTTACACAGACTCTTCCCTCTTGCCATCCGCACGAGGTAAATCCATCTTTTCTCTTGGTGGAGAAAAGCATGTCGAAATCAATTTCTGTTGGATCCGAATCATCAGAGCTGTGGCGGCACTTCAAACAGAGCATTGCCTGATGTTGGATCGAGCAGTTACACGTCCAGCAACATGATATCACGTGATATAAAGTATAAGCAATACTCCGCAAGCTCAACGGTGGGCCATTCCTTTTAGACTTTTTCTCCTTGACTGCAGGCCCCGTCTGTGACGAAATAGTGAGAAGATGCTCAAGTCTCTCGTTGCATTTGTTGATGCTCCGCAATAAGTGAGCACGCTTATCTTCCCTAGAACTAAATCGAATCCTTCTTCGCAATGCACTCAAACTTTTCCCCTTTACTACGTCGTCACGAAGGACCAAGAGCTTAGGGTATACATCTTGTTGTTTGCTCTGAATCCCGACGTTAGTATGCTATGTTCGCGATGAATATATCTTGAATTAAATCTTGTAAATATTTACCATCTTGTTTGGTGTATTTTGAAGCGTGTCATCGTCAACCACTTTTTCTAGCAGCCTAAGAATATGTCTTAAATGGGATTCGAACGTGTCAAATGCCCGCCCCAGTCTTTCGTTGAAAGCGCGGGTTAATTCTCCATTGTCTAACAAGCTCGTGTCAAAGCTTTCGACAAATCGGTCTTTCTCTGCCTCCGTAATTATCGGAAGGCTCTGAATGAGACCCTCGAGGGTGTACTTGAGCAGTGTTACTTCAAATTCAAGCTCCCTATAGAAGTCTTCAAGTTTCTCATCCATGACCTTAGAGCGGAGCGCTGTCTTCATGGTGTCTAAACCTTCGCGGTAAGGCTTGGCAGCCGCAATGAAGAGTGGAAGAACAGCCAACAACAATCCTGCGATCTCGACGCCGGTAAGCATCTTGGGCCTGAGATCAATGTCCGTGATTAACAGTTGCGCACTGGGGAGACGGTGTGTTGGTTTTTCGGAGTTCAAGGCTGGCCAAGGTAGCGTTAGTGGCACAGGGAGCTCAGCGCGTACGGTGCTGCTTACCTTTTTCTTATTGGACAGACTCGACTCAAAGACGCCCGTCTGCACGGCCAATCGCAAGTAACCATTCTCACGACACCTTCAATCCTTGACCACGAAGACAACAGTCGATACTGAAGCAGAGATTGCCGACCATGCCCGGCGATGCTACCATATTAGATTATGCGCGAACGTGCATGATTCTATTCGACACTTTGCTTTCAAGCCTTAATGGAACAAGTAGGCCAGATCCTGACGCAGAGTTATCTGCCCAGGCGGATGATCAATCAGGCAGGTTCAGTATCTGGGCTGGCAATATTGGGGTCTTTGCAACCGCGAACGCGTCTCTAGACTATCGCGTAAGAGGTACTCCTCAGATCAAGGACTTGATAATTCAACAACTCGATGGCCTAGCCAAATTCCTTCAGCGTAGTATGTGCCCCATCGTGTCAATAGAAGAAAGCCTTCATTCTAGATTAACCGACCGTACGACTCGTGCTGATTTCAATCAATTTAGCTATCGACATTGCTCAACATGAAACCTGGCACGACACTTTGCAGCTGAACGGCGCTGCTGATGCGAGAGAAGATGATGGATCGTCCACCTCTTCTACTTCTGACTCCTTGTCTCTGTCTGATTCAGCGCAATCTATACCAAGGTCTTTTACTCAATCGTCTTTGAGAAAAGGGATCAAGGACGTTGAGAAGACTATCTCGAGGTTGTATAGACTCTCTGTAGCGATCCGCAAGTCAGCTGCGCAGAGCCGCAAAACAAAGGCGGCAAATTATGTCGACAGAGATGAGAGCGGGCATGATATGAGCTCTGAGTTCGAGAAATATGCAACCCGCCTTGTCAAACAGAAATATCCTGATATCAGCCAAGTCTTGTGTGAGCGCTTGGGATATGCCAACTCTCTACGCAGGAGGCAATTCCTATACCGGCAACGGCATCAGCAAAAACTAAGCTTAGGTACAACAAGTCGAGTTCCACAAGGAGCGACAGTGTTGATGTCTGGGCCTCCGGTGCTATCTCCTGGTGTTCGTGATGGTGCTCATTCCTCATCGAATGACCTGCAGTCTGGGCCCAGTCCTGCTGTACGCGAAGATGGAAAAAGCGCTCTCCTGTCTCAGACGATAGCGTCAGCCTTAGAAATACGTAGCATCCGACTAAGGGGTACGTTATCCATGGTATCAACAGCCATAACCGCGTCTCCAGTGCCGGGCTCGTTCGATGTTCCCTCTCCACCGAAAATAACTGCAAGAGCCAAAGAATTTCAGTGTCCATATTGTTGTCTAATGCTACCTGCTAAAGATGCAAGCCCTCCTCGCTGGCGGTGAGTTTGGCTCTTTTGTTCGCACGTGCTCTTGACTGACCCAATGACAAAGACACCACGTTAAGAAGGATCTCGAGCCATATATTTGTATGTTTGAGGAATGTTCTGAGCCGCATAAAATGTTTTCAACGACCGCTGATTGGCTTACTCACATGCAATGGGAGCATACTCTTCAGTGGCGCTGCAATGCACGCGGTCATCCTCCTCAGACCTTTAGAAGGGAGCAAGACTTCGAGGACCACATGCGGTTAAGTCATGCAGGAACATTCTCTGAGCCTCAGCTGCCGCTTCTGAAACGAAGAAGTGCACAACCAGCTCCTGAAACATTCTTTTCGTGCCCTTTCTGTGGCTATCTGCCTTCTGAGTGCTCGGAAGAGCTGGGTAATGGAAAAAAGTCCGAGGACTTACCAAATCATGTTGCAGCTCATCTTCAAGATATCGCACTCGTGTCTCTTCCGTGGCGAGGAGATCTAGAAGAAATTGTATCCAGTAACACAACATCTGCACCAAGAGCGAGGGATAGTGTTCTTGACTTACAAGACGAACGTCCATTATCAAGCTTTGAAGATACTCCACAGGAACTCACTGACGATACAGAGCCTATCAACGAAGCTCAAGTTGGAACACCAGATAGAGGATTTAGGGAGCATGAGTGGGCTTTTATAATGCTCCCTCATTATGAAGGTCATAGGACAGATCCTATACTGGTACCGTTCATGTTCAAATTCGAACAGGTGATCAATATTGCAACATCGGTACCGATTCAAGACTTGATATATTTGACTGAAGAAATTGTGAATTACATTAAAGATACTCCTGGCAAGTCCGAAATGCGCAGAAAGCTGCTAAAAGAAGTTGAATCCGTTGGTGAAACGCTGCTGTATATAAAGAGACGTCTTGAGTCTGCTCAGCCGGAAGATGCTTTCCTTCAGAGATTTGTTGAGACGGCAAAGCCGGTTGAAGGTCTGCCAGCAGATGGGACAACTGTGCTGTATGGGAGTTTTGCACAGCTCAGGAGGTGCCTTGGAACAGTTAAAGGCACGATAACACCCAAATCTTTTAGCACCAAAAAACTCTTAAAAGAAAAAATATGGCCCTCCCCTATGGACCAAGCTGGAATGCTTTTCCGTGACCTTTCCAGAGTTAGCGTACATATCAGGTCGATCCTCTTCCAAGACGAATTCACGCTTAGCTCGAGTAGCATCAAAGATAGCTTAAGTATCCAAGAAGAGACATCTTACAGAAAATTATACGAGTCTTTGTCACCGCTGGATTTCACAGTCACACAAGATTATATTTTCCGAGACAGCTTTGGCAACGGTAGTTGGTTTTTGGAGACTCAGGAATTCAAGGCTTGGGTCTCTGGGCGTCCTTGGACATTGTATCTATATGGCAACCCTGGAGTTGGCAAGGTGGGTACTCCATTAAACCTCATATTGATTATTTGCTGATATTGATTCAGACGGTATTGTCTTCCATCGTGGTACATCACCTACGGGAAATGTCGAAAACCGACAATATCATTGTCCTCTGCATGTATCTTGACTACAATGACTCCAGGCAGCAGACACTGGAGAACCTATTCGGTAGCCTTGCTCGGCAACTATTTCAAGATCATCATCCTTCGACTTTCCCATCCGCAGATGTGGCGAAGCTCATGAATAGAATATGGAAGGATGCCAGTCGACCGAAGCTCAAGGACATTATCAGTGTACTTCGCTCAGAGATTCAAAAGTTCCAGAGAGTTTACCTTATCGTGGATGCGTTGGACGAATGCGACGAGACTACTCGACATGGGCTAGAGCTCCAGCTCAAGGAGCTCCAATCCAGCAAGCTTAGCGTTATAGTCACATCAAGATGCCTAAGAGTACCTTCTAAGATATATATCGTCTGCGATGGTTGCGGGGGAAAAAACCTTCGGTTGTTCTATCACTGCAAAATATGCAACGAAGGAAACTTTGATCTATGCCAGGATTGTGTTGAACGGCAAGTATCATGCAAAGATGATTCTCATTCGCTATTAGAGCCATATTCCACCGTCGAGATTGATATAGTGACGCCAGATGAGGAGATTTGGCGTTTTGTCCAATTTAGACTTGAAGGGAATAACGGCGAGTCTTCTCATGGCGATCAGGACGAACGTCGTGCCAGGTCACCGATCTCCACTAGACTCGCCAGGATCTGTTATGAGGACCCCCAGTTGAAGGACTTGATTTCCTCTACGATCGTCGGAAAAGCGAATGGCAACTTCCTTATCGCAAGGCGTTACATGGATTCCTTGGAGCGACAGAACGCTGTGGAACAAGTCAAGCAATTACTGAAAAATCCCTCAGATTTACTAGACAGCCATTATGATCAGATAATGCGACGAATAAATGCCCAGTATTCAGAGGGTTTGGATCTTGCACATAAGGCACTGCCGTGGATTGTTCATTCTTACAGGCCTTTAGTTTTCGAAGAACTCCAACAAGCCATGGCTATCGTCCTGGGAGCCGATGACATTGACCTGGATGCATTCTTTGAAATTGACTCTCTCCTTTCCGTCACAGCTGGGTTGGTGACTGTGGATTCAACGCAGGCTGTACGACTCGTTCATCAGACCGCACAAATGTACTTGGATCTACAGGCGAAACAATGGTTCCCTTCGGCAGAAATCGACATTGCACTAGCTATTTTAAGCTACATAAGGATTGAAGCCATTTCAAACCCTTGTTCGGGCTACCGAGATGATCATGAATTCAAAGCCAGAAGGAAAAGCCATCCGTTTTTCTTGTATGCTGCCGTGTACTGGGGTGATCATATTCGCAAGGTAATTCACGATCCGATTGTCCAAGCTGCCGTTCTTAGGTTCGTTCGCAACCCGTCTAATCTCGCGTCATGTCTCCAAGCGGCATCGTGGGCCGACGCATCGTGGGCTGTCTCTACGGGCGGACCAACTGAATGGGATCCTCGGAGATCCCCTAATAGTCTTCATGAATGTGCAAAATTTGGACTAACGCCCTTAATCCCTGACTTGCTCAACGATGGTTATGATATTGATTCTCAGGACTTGACTCACGGATTAACAGCCTTGATGTATGCTTGCCAGGTAGGATATGTTGAGACCGTGAAATTACTCCTAGACCTAGGTGCCTCTGTAAATGTTCGCAGCGTCAACGGAACAACAGCGCTGTTTGAAGCGGTTTCGGGGGGCCACACTGACTCAGTAGAGCTCCTGCTGAAGAAGAAAGATCTAGACATTGATGCTGTATATACGGGTCATACTCAACGTACGGTACTGATGATTGCTGCACGAAACGGTGCCGAGGAAGTAGTTCGCTGTTTGCTCCAACGATTCGACATGGATATCAACAAAGCAGACGCTTCAGGCTCTACAGCCCTGATTCTTGCTGCAGCCGAAGGGCACGTCTCTGTAGTAGAGACCATGGTGGCTCACGGCGCTGACATTCGTTCTCTTGACAGCCTGGGCAAGAGCCTCCTCCACGACGCCGCCTTGACGGGATCGAGTGAGATCGTTCGTCTCTTACTTCGTAATGGTCTGGACCCAAACGCTCGATGCCACCATGGGTATACTCCTCTTCATTACGCAAGTCTACTTCATAAGCCTTCGGTGACCAAGGTTCTCTTGGACTCTGGCGCAGACCCGTCACTTATAGACAATTATGGGAGAAGTCCTCGTGTTGTTGCATGGCAGGAGGGCCATGTAAGACTGGCAAGGATGTTTGAAGAAAAAGACAACACGGCAGGAATAGAAGAAGAAATTCCTACGGAAATTGCGAAAACTTTGCCAATCTGGTCCGTTGCTAAGCTTGGCCGCATAGATCTCTTAGAACCGATACTCAACAGCGGTAGAGGCTTCGAAGATAAAAATCCGTATACTAACGATTCTGCCGTTCACCTGGCAGTATCCTGTAAACACAACGACATTCTAGAGATACTCCTAAACACGAAAAATTCGCCCAACTGCCTGAATAATAGACAGGAGACCCCTCTTCACATCGCTGCCAGAGTTTGTAACACTCAAGCCGTCGATCTCTTGCTTCAGCACCATGCTGTGATCAATCCCGTGGACGAGTTCGGCAATACTCCTCTCCAATTGGCTTTAGGACAAGCCGACTATCAAATTGCCATTCAGCTTATTCATGCTAGTCCCGGTAAAATCATAGATGCTAAAATCGAAATCCCGAAGAAGTACATCCAGCCGTTGTTCTTCTCAGCCATCGAACTCGGCAACGCGGAGGCGCTAGAATTCCTGATCGACAAAGGCGCTGATATTATGGCTAAAGACAAGAATGGTCGTACTGCTTTGCAACTAGCAGAGACGGCAGGATTTGGCGACGTCATTGAGACTCTGGAAACACGTATGGAGTTCTTTAAGTACAAGAAACGAACGACTGTGTTGGAGAAAATTGAAGAGTAAGCTACGGGCGCTACGGTTTCGTTCACAAAGAGCCTATCTTTACATAGGCGAGCTATTGGACTAGTATGCGTTCTGCGAAAGTCCCCCAACGATTCTTGAAAGGGTCATCTGCATTCTCACGGAAAGCGCTCTTGAAGCAAGAAGAACAGTTTCAAGGGTGGAGGACGAGCCTTCTTGACTCGAGCTTAGCCTCTGAAAGCTTCAAAAGTGGAATTGCAAACGTGGAAAATGCCAAAAGGCCTGCATCACCGTGGTCCATATCAATTAAAGACTGTTCCAAGCTACATACCTCCTCTACGCTACCAAAAAGTCAGGGCTGTGCCTGTTGAACAACTGATAGATCAAAGATCTTATACCCTCAGGCTCTAAAGTGCTAATACTAAACCCAGCTACTCCTTATCCAGTTCCGAAATCCTTTAGACCTCATTGTAAAGACTTTTTTCAAGCCTTCAACCCACGCCAATGCGGATTCACCTCGGTCTCTGGGTTTATCTAAATTTTCTGCTTTCCTGTACTAATTTTTCGTCTAATCATGCACGGCGGTATTCAAGGCAATCACAGCAGCCCTGCGCCCATCGTCTCTGTAAATGCTAAACTCGTCTCTTCCCAATTCGACGATCCCGACGCCATCAAGGCCCACCACCGAAACCGTTTTACGGCTATCAGGAGCAACAGTACCGCGGAACATCCAAACCAACCCTCGATCTCGGTCTCTTCACGTTCCTTGGGCAACAACATTGAGCAGCCGCACTACATGGGGAACAGCCACGACAGTTCCACATCTACACACGGGTTAGAACTTCGATATACCCTCCGCACGGCGAGCCCAAACGGGCTTCAAATACACGAATAAAGAACCATGTAGGAAGTTATCACTCGATTCTCTGTTGTATGTTCCCCACAATATCAGCACCCTGTTTGGCAAGGACAAATATCTGACGGCAGCAGTTCTTTAATCAGCAGATTCCATCGAGTCGCGACGTTTCATCATTATCAATCTAGCCGTCTATACAACTCCCCTTTTTGCAGAAAGAACCGTTCGGGATTCCTCGAGTACTTTAGAATCGCGATTTCTCGACCAATCGCGTTACGAGACGTATTTTTTGCATCCAGCAGACACCCCAGCGCCTTCAATGACACTTTACAAGGCGACCAATACAGTCGACTCTGGTTTATAGGAGAGTTCCCGACCAAATGGGACTCCCCTGTTTGTTCACGGAACGAAATTGAAGATTTCACGGGTTTGTTGGTATGGTAATTCCGTTAAATATCGCTATTACTGTAAATAACGGGGAGTGTTTTGTTTTATATGATACACTCTTCAGAGATACATAAAATCTTCAGATTATTTATTTTTCCTTAAAGCCTGGTGATTGATACTTTTAATCTTTGTTACTGATTCTTTACCTAGTGTAATAGACTTATCGCGACACGTAACGGATCTCTATTCCATCTAACGGAAGTGACATAGCTGATCGGTTTCGCCATCTACTGTACGTTATAAGCAGAGTCCGACTGTAAGTCTAATCGACCTTTTCTCCCCCCCCCAAAGTCTCCATCCATCTCCATCCCCATCTCCATCCCCATCTCCATCCCCATCCCCACATTACCCCCCCCCCCCCCCATCTCCCCAAACGATTTCCAACCCCAAAGCAACAAAAAACCCGGTACATTTCAAAACCAAATCAATTCAATCAACGACCGCTTATGTATCATCAAAGCACTAGCAGATCAATCTTGATTACAGAAGAGACTTATTTCCTTGCGCAATGGGATAGGATAGAACGAGGGAAGCTGAGAATGCCGAGGGTCTTGGGGGGGGGGCGGTTTGGATGAGGAGGTGCGAGCTAGAAGATATGCAGCCAGATGTTATTCATTGCAGCCATAACACCTAAATTTCGTCTTCCTTGATCGAGAACGCATGAGTTAAAAACGATGGGACAACTTGCTTGGAAAAAGCAGTACCAGCTATGAGTAAACTACATAGGTAAAATTTCACGTAACTAAAGTAGGAAAATCTGTTGGGTATCTCTAGCGGGTACACGAAAAGACTAAGCCGATGCGTCATAAATACAGCCGCAATCTCCCAATTTCCATATTCCTCGTAACTAATTGCTATCGAATCCTGCACGATAGCGTACCGAAGTTGCTCAGCGCGTCATACCCCGAACATGGTGAATAGCACAAACCCGAATCCAGCGGCTGCAGCGGCAATGGTGTCTTTTGGGGTAACATATCCCGCTCCGGCTTTCGCAGGCGATGAAGCGCCTGCGGAGCCTGAAGTGGTTGGATTTGTTGAACTGGAGGATGAGCTGCTGAGTTCTGTTACGATGGTCGTTGCCTGCGGAGGAACCGTAGTCCCAGGGATCGTGGTTGCGGCGACGGTTGAGACGGGGTTTGCAGTCACACCACTAGCCAAACTCTGCGTGACAGTCTGCGCCGCAATCGTAGTAGCGGGCTTCGTCGTGCCTGGGATCGTCGTCGTATACGTAACCAGCTGCCCAAGCGAATTTGACGGGATCGCGCCCCCAACGCCGGTGCCCGTGAATTGTGTGGGCACGGACAGAGTGGCTGTATTGGGCTTGGAGGCTGGGGTGAGGGTGTAGATGTTGCCGGAGGTGCCGTTGGCGAGGGTGTAGTCTCCTGTCAGCAGGTTTGCTTTTGAGCCGTCGGGAGAGGTGTAATTGCCCGAGACAACTTGGCCCTGGGCACCGCCGGGGAGGAAGTAGTTGGTTGTGAATTTGTCCTGGGTGAGGGGTTAGGAAAGGAGGTGGAGGATGGTGGTAGGGTAGAGAGGCTTACATAGCAGAAGGGGAGGTTGAAATCTTGCATGAGTAGGCATTGGGTGCCCTGAGCACCTGGCTGGATCTTAGCATCTAGAATTACGATAGATTCGGGACAATCGATAAGCTTACAGCACACTCCGCTTATCGTGTCCCGTACACCTAGAAGATCTCCAAATCGCTCGACTAGCCTCTTGTGCTTCGAGACTCCGCTGATCGAATGCAGCAAGTCAACATACAGCGGCGAAAGATCGCCGCCAACAGTGGGCGTCGCGGTTGCTGTGGCACCTTGGGGGTTACACGACGAGTAACTGCTCGCACACGCCTGCGCGCTTCCACCGATGACGAATGCAGCGGTAGCGAGCCCAGTGAAGATTGGTTTTTTGTAGTGCATCTTGACGACAAGAGGGAAAGAATGGCTCCAGAGCTTTGCGTTGCTCTACAACCCGAGCTTGAGATGTGAACGAGTGACGGATTAAAGAACGACGGGGGCAGGTAGAGTACGTAGCCACGATCAAGATTGCGAAGGATTGATTGTACCTGCGCCCTCAAGCCTCGGACGCATTGAGCGCTTGGACGCTTGGACTGCGCCATAAGATGCAGGGAACTGATAAATTGATAGATAACACTTCTTTCTCAAGTATCCATCATAGGTCAGTCTTAGAGAGGGGTTAATCGACATGACAAAGCGTCTTTTCTTTTTATTCTTGTCGTTGATTCAGAAGCACATCTGGCCAGTGGCCACCCGAAGTACGAGTATCTACCAAAGAGATACATACATACCAGATGTCTTGGATATCTCACGTCGTACACGATCTCAAGATCGCGACCGAGATGCGGGGGGTGAGTTCTGGGGTACCGCCACTAAACCCCATTCGGACTAAATCTGGATCCCGAGCGCATCTCAACGTTTGAACGGTTGTGACGGTCCACCTGGCACGTCTGGATAAAAATTCAGCTGCTACTTGCTCCAAGACATGATGGTCCCAGTCAACCATCTGCGGAACCCTACTTCCCATTCCTATGCTGTCAAGCTCTTTGCACTCGTTGCCCCCACCCAGCTTAAGAGACTTGAATTCAGTTTCGCGGAATCTTTGAAAGCAAATACCGTTGACACTCGACTACACCGAGCCCTGCTGATTTGTTTTTTCTCCTTTCGTGTGAGCAGGCTAGGGTTTGCAGTGCGAGACAAAGGGCCACTCGCAAGCCGAAGAATTAACTGCTCGTCAAGTACGAATAGAAGGTCTGCCCGTGGCAACGCTACCACTTCCATTCTGATCAAAATTCGGACGCCAGCAACGACCTTGAGCTGAGCGTGGACCAGCCCAAGTATAAGGATGGAGGAAAGCATTGTCAAGTCTTTCAAGATTTCTTTTTTTCTCATGTTTGGGGGGATCTTGCTAAAAGGTGTTATGCATTGCGATTCGATTTAACGCTTCTTCTATCAGCAAAAACCCCGGAAGGCGTGCTGCATGATACATAAGCTTCCGTCTTGAAAGAGGCTGCTTCTGCTGCACTGGAAAAGCCAATTTTACCTTACCTTGCCTGAAGTAAGGTAAGGTTATCTGCCAGCCAAAAAACGCACCGTCCTTTGTGTGCGAGGGCCCGTGCTCCCGTCGAGAAGGCATTGGTTTTGACGATCTTCTCCAGTAGGCAAGTTCACCCCCTCTCCCTTGAAGCATCACTGCTACAGACTTCCTTCTGTGCTGCCTGATCTCCAAGATTATCAATTACGATCGGGCCAAAGGGCATGAAAGGCTGAATGTTGAGAGGCCACTTTTGAAACTTAAGGATCATGACTCGATGGTGTTCTTCTTGCTAATGTTTTCGTCTTCTCGAAGCCGAGCCGTGTGTGGACCCGTCCCTCTAGCATCTTTTCGGGGTACCTTAGCCTCTACTTTCTTTCCCCCTCCTCCTCGTTGCAAGTATCCAAGCGTCCTCAATGGGTCACAATACATTCGTCCCATCTTACAACCGAAGATGAATTCCGGCTCGAGAGCATCGAAAAGCGGCTTAGGCGCATAGCAGATCTTACCATCAAGGCTTTCCCATGAACTAAATCGATACCCTAGGATGATTCTCGATCTTTGATAGACCCCTTTCGCGTATTGGGTCGTCTTAATTCTCCGTTTGGACCACCATGCGCAGTTGAAGGCTCCGCCTACCCCAGTGTGGCGTAATCAGGGGAGACTCACTGGCTTAGAAATCTCGCCTACTGCTGAACCTCGTTCGAGTAAATTTGCAATGCGCCATAAAGACCTAGTAAAGGGAAGATCTCGCCTTGTACTGCTACCTCAGCAGAGTTGTGCAATGAGCAGCAGGCCAACTGATGTCTTTATCTGCAAGACTCCTCCAACGACATCCTTGTCCGATGCCACGCAACGTCCCCCACTAGTTCGATGACATTTGCAATTGTGGATTGTCGCTCGAGGACCTGTTCTTGGTCGTCACTGTGGACCGCAAAAACATCTTCAGGTAGGCAAGAGCTGGATCTATTCTGTAGCATGGTATATGCCAGTCAGGCTTACGCCACATCAAAGCAGCCCATCTTTTCCAAGGAACTACGAGCGTGTAGATTTACTCTGTTCATATCCTGAGGGCGAATCGTGGCCAGACTCTGCTATGCATGGGCAATCTAGTAATCAGCTTTTCTTTGATTACTACTTTGTCAGCTTACACATAGCATTGGCTTGTCCTCCATCCACAGCCCAATCCTCGTAATCAAAGGAGAAGAGATATGTTCATCAATCATTCTTTTCCCTCACTCTTAAAAACCTCATGAGTACAACAAGAATTATAGTGACCTAAAAAAAAAGCCCTGCCGACTGCACCTTCCACATCCAATGCCGTATCCGAAAGAGCACCAACTTTTCACAACCGTTGACCCTCCAATTCTAGTTATATCAAAATTGTCTCTCCTCCCTACGAAACATGAACCCATGGCTCATACTCGCGGCCATCGTGGTTGTCCTACTGCGTGCGGTATACTACAACTGTCTATCTCCACTCGCAAAGCTCCCTACTATCCACTGGTCTGCGCGATGGACTCGCTGTCATCTTCTTTACACGAAATATTTTTACAGCGTTCGGCATGCCCACTACAGCGCCCATCTCAATCCTTCCGGCAGCCATGGCTTCCAGCCAGTTGTAAGAACAGGCCCCAATGAAGTCTCAATAATGACTACAGATGGTGTGCAAACCGTGTTTGGTGGGGGGTTTGATAGATCAGCCTGGTACGATGTGTTTTCGAATTTTGCGTTAGTAGAAACCACTTTTTATTCCTCGAGCTTTGCATGACAAGTGTAGGAGTCAAAACATGTTCTCCTTTGGCCCTGCACAGGCTCATGCTAAACGTCGGCGTGTATTTGCTTCAGCTTACTCAAAGACATCCATCTCGCAGTCACAGGTGCAAAATATCATCAAGGCACGGACCGCGACGTTGCTAAGGTTCATTGATGGGCAGATCAGTAATGAAGATACAGTATTCGGCATTAGTGGCCCACTTGTTGTTCGCAATGTGTTTCGAGCCTTGCAAGCCGACGTTTTCACTGCATTCGCTTTCTCCGAAAAGGATGGCACATCTTTCCTAGACAGGCTGAGAAGTGGCGCAAATACAATGAAGGATCTAGGTATGGAAATGATGGATCTTTGTCATGATGAGAGACGTGATACGTTTTTCTTCTGGGAGAGTGAGATACCGTTCAAGTATATCGGTCGTTTCGTAGCTACGAATGGACCCATTGCTCACGCGAAAGCTCAAAGATGGCTTTCGGGGCTGATTGCGAAGTACGAAGCAAAAGTGCAACTGGAAGAAAGAGATTATCCCGACAAACCCTTATCGGGCTTCAAATATAGTCCGTATAGGAAGATGTTGGCATGGCGAAATTCTGAGACGGGCCGCCAATTGAGTTGGAACGAGAGAGCAAGCGAGATCATGGATCACTGCGGTTTGATCCTCAAAGATGCTGAAATCTTGTCAAACCTTCTAACAATAGCTTTCAGTAGCCGGACAAGACGCCGTACCAGCAGCTCTGGAGTTCATGACTCGAACTCTGAGTTTGCATCCCAAAGTTCAGTCAAAATTACGCGTCGAACTCCTGACCTCAGTTCCGCTTGATGCCAAGGATCGTACTTTCGCTATGATCGACAGCTTACCGTATCTCAACGCGGTAATCATGGAATGTCTTCGATTGGTTGACACCATCTCTTCGTACCAGACTCGAGTGGTGCCTCCAGGAGGCTGTGTGATCTCGGGCTACTTCCTTCCTGCGGGTGTGAGTGCCCCTATTATTTTGATACTAGCAATCTATTATGATTTAAGATTGTGGCTACTTACGAGATATGTGTATGCTTTTAGACAATCGTTTCGTCCCAACCATACCTCATAAACCGACAACCCAATATCTTTCCTTCTCCGGAAACCTTCAACCCTTCCCGCTGGCTTGTCCCGCGCGAGAGCTACCGCACCCTTGCCAAGAGTATGTGGACCTACTCCAGCGGCCCTCGAGGTTGTATTGGAAGAGAACTATCCCTAGCTAGTGAGTATCTTGACAGTCTATGACTTTGCATGCCAACATTCCTAACGCCAAAGCCAAATTGGTAGTCATGAAAACAGTCTTAGTAGATATGTACACGCGATATACCACAAGATTATTAGATGAAGATCGCACGGAGAAAAGACCATGGGAAGGAGCCGACCGAATGTCCGAGCTGCAATTCGAAAGCCTAATTACCTGTGCAGAGGGCGAAGCCATTGAGAAGCGGGTACCGAGGTCTTCAATTTACCCGCAAGATATCCCACAAGAAGGTGGCACCGAAAAACCCATGGAACCTGCCCGAAGCCCTTCGGTGTTCCAGAAGAGCGAAGATGCCCTTGGCGTGGTTGGGAATGTTGGACGACGGCCTTTCGTCTCGGCCCTAGGTACGAAATATAACGCCCCCCAACGAGTCGGAAACAATGAGCGCCAACTCTCGCTTTCCTCGCCAGAATCCTCGTCCCTACAACCCGCCAAAAACGACGCGACAGAAAAAGGAACCTCAATGATTCCTCCAGATCCTATCCCTAAACAACTCTCGCATACGTTACGAAACCCCTCTCTCAACCCCTCCATCTCACCAACCTCACAAACCACCCCTCCAGCGCAACGAAGGCCATCTCTCCTCCCTTCACTTCTATCAATGCCCCCAGCATCCGAAAGAGCTGAACGTGCAGAGTCGGCGGAACTAGTTGAAAACCTTACGCAAATAAAACCATCCCAGCAGACCCGCAAAGGTCCCATAGCCCGACTCAAACGACCACAGTTACTGCATCGGACAAGCGCGCCGGAGAGGGTGGATGGGGTTCTCGAATTGGTTGGGCAAGACAGCTTTTGAAAACATCGACGCTACGACTCTCAAGGTCGCAGAGTGTGGAAGGCCGCCTGAGGGTCGGGGAAGGGCAAAATTATGAGAGGCAAGGGGGTGGCTAAGGAGCTCCGTTCCAAAACACTTAGACTGGCTTCACCAGAAGCTTACCTATTCAAAAATTGATGACGAGGGCTCGTTGGGTCAGTTATACCAACTAAGAGCCAAACTATTCATCCTGTTGCATAAAGGTTCGTGATTGATTTCTGCTGTTCTAAGAGAGCAGCAGTGCGTTTATTTATTCATTTAAGCTTCAAACCCCATCTTTCTAAGAAGAAGAAATTGGTTTTGTTCAACGACGTTGTGGCCATTTTTTTTCTGATATTACTGTCGTTGTGACATTTTCATCATGAGCATAATGAGCAAGTTATCGAGGATGTAAGAAAGCGAGCAAGTGAGCAAGAAGATTGATGAATGGGATGTTTATGAGAAGGATGGATGGATACCTTGGGTTATGTGAATGGCTAGAGTTTTTATACATACATATACTCTCGACGAATGTTAGCTTGAAAGATTGTAAAAACGGCTTTTTTTGGGTTGAAGGTGGAAAAGATCATTCACACCCCCCCCCCAAAAAAAGGTATGGGTTACGATTTTATCTACAGTACCCTCATTCTTCCCCCCCAATCCCAATCTCCATTTCCAAAAAAAACAACGCGAAACACCGCTTTTCTTCCTTTCTTTTTCTCTTTCTCTTTCTCTTTTTTTTCGCCGGGGGATGTTGTCGTCCTGCGATACAGTACATACAGTACATGCATGCTATACATACGTCAGTAGTACATAGTACAAAACGAGTGGCGGCGGGTTAAGGGAAAATGGGATTGGAGGTAATAGTATAGTATAGTGCAATAGCTTATTGGGGGTGGTTTTCCCGTTTGGGGGGAGGGTTGGGGGTTTTGAGGGGGATTTTGAGGGTGTGGGGAGTGTGGGTTTGCGGTTTTTGCGCTGTGGGGATGGGGGGTGGTGGGGGGGGTTTTTTTCCCCAGGGGAAGGTGGAAAGGGGCTGTCCTACAGAGGCTACAGCCTACAGATGTCGATATCGGGTATGAAAGAAATCAGCCTGTAGTCTGGGGAATCTGTGCATATCAGAGCCATTCAGAGAAGCGTGATAAGTACTGCCACCCAACTCTTCGCTGTAAAACCATGCAGTACTTTCCGTAGTCATCATCTGGTGTAACCCCAACCTTCCCCGCTTTCACGCGAGATCAGTCAACACCTCTACAGTGCCTGCATGCGTTCTTATCTCTCCAGAAAGCGCTGGTTAAACAAACAGAGAATATCGAGCATGTTTTCCGCCTATCATCTCCTCCATGTGGCGGGATGGAAGCTGACACTGCCTAGAGGGTGTTTGTCCTGCAGATATAAAACCTCAACATGTCCATGCGTGCATGAATGAATGATATACTTCCGCACACCAGCACGCAGATTATTCATACTTCCCACCACTAATCTTCCTTCTTCAATCACCATCGCCATGAACTTCGGGTGTCACGCCGCCATTATCTCCGTCCTCCTGATCCTACCAAGCATTAGTGTCGGGGCAGCGAGGTTTCTCAACGTCACAACCACAGCTGCTGAAAATGGCAACTCCGTCGTTGAATGCTGGCAATTCGAGGATCCTTTCACACTCAACCGGGTGTTCAAGGAACTTCCTCAACGCGGCTAGGCAACCTATTAAGCGGAACTCATAGTATAGTTCCAGCGGGAACCAATGGTGGTGCTCACAATGCGCCTGCACCGCAGTGAGTGTTCCTTCATCCCCTGATCGACATTGCTAAGACTTAGTCGAAGGTACGTTATTTTCCTCTCCGGCTCCGCCAAGATTACGATTCCCCATTCCACTCAAACGGCCATGCTTCGCAGTGGGATGAATGGCTTGTTCTTCGCAGCCGATACAGCGGCCGTCAGCCAATTCGGGCACGTGACAGACTTCGTTGAAGAAACGATATTGCTGCAAATCCCGACAGCTGGCGGAATAGTTCCTCCTCATACAATTCTACATTCGGGAGCATGTAAAGGGAATGAGTTGGTGCACAGGTCAGAAGGGTGGGAATCCGGATCTTGCGCCGCAAAGAGGCAAGAGGCGCATGTTATCGAAGCATAGACTCTTGGTGTATGAGGGTCCGATGGAGCATATGTATATATATTGGTTGAACTACTGTAGGCAGCTACGAAGGGAGGAAGGAGGTGAAAACTCTCAATCCCCTAGCCCCAGCTATAGGGCTCGGAGCGGAGATTACTAACCACAGGGGTAACAATACTGTTCCCTGTTTCCAACATAGACCTCAAAGATAATTTCTCTAATATATCATCGTCTCTGTTGGAAGAAGAGCATATTCTCCAATAACCAAATATTCTTCAACACTGCTCGTTCTCACCGCTCTTTCCAATTCACAGAGCGTCCGCTACGGCAACAGGTGATTACTAAAAGAGCGCTCATCGCTGTCGGGGGTGGAAACCAAGACGTGGTAGAGCGTGAAGGTCAAACGCAAGCAGGTCTAGTGGCCTGACGACAGCCAAGTCCCGAAGCCGCCAGCAGGAGATATGACGGTTCCGGCGGCAATTCTTAGGAGCTTGATGGAAGAAGGTGTACATAACCCAGGGGGCCCGAGATGAAAAAAGCAGTCTACGGGACATGTGGACCAAGGGTACACTCAAGATTCATGAAAACGAGGAATCGATAAAACTACCTTTTTACTAAGAGTAAAACGAAAAAACACGGCCAGAGAACGATAGAGGAAAAGATGGAAGACAAGAAAAACAATCGATGACTGATTTTTATGGGGGGGGGGGGCGCC